>Ga0154839_1327_pt2 | contig 11721 bp, 14 predicted proteins | sample Rifle2008BG16ft_FD_116143 | JGI IMG/M metagenome (GOLD analysis project Ga0154839, IMG submission 116143) | Deltaproteobacteria bacterium RBG_16_47_11
ATGGCTTCCATCCAGAACGACACGGGCGATGATGCCAGAGTGGGATTCGGTGATGAAAAAGACCGTGCCAGGCGTCACCGATTCTGGGTCAATTCGAATCGGGTAAGTGTCGAGGGGAAGGGTTCTCGTTGTCGTTTTATTCAGCATGAAGAGAAGGGCAGCCCGGAAGCGCCGATCCTTATGCCATTCCTTGTGTGTGGGCAAGTGTCCCCAATCGGTGGACCAGTGACCAATCAGTTTACCGTCCTTGGTTGTGGCAGCCGCAGGAAGATGGGCGATCCTTGCATAGATCCATCGGATGGCATAAGGAACGTCTGCACAGTCCACCGGGATCTTGTAACGGACGAAGAAATCTTCCTTTACATTCTCCTCGACCCATTTCCCGAACTGATCTTCCTCCTCAATGGTCCAACGCCGATCAGACACCCTCCAGACCTGAAGCGGAGATTCCTTGATTATTTCCCCAAAGGCCGACAGAGAGGAAAAGAGGATGAAAAGAGCAAGAACAAATGGCATGATTCCAATATTAATGAGGTCCATGGAAGATTGTCAACATACTCCTGTTCTCTCCCCTTTTTTTGTAAAAGGGGATGGGGGGATTACTGATTCGCATGATTAGGTAGTGAGCAGCTTTGCCTGGGCAACTCGGCCAGGAAAGATTGTCAATAAGAACAAAATAGGGTAATTTTAAAATAGGAATAAGGATTGGGAGTCGCTAACGGATGGATTCCTTTTCATAGCAATAAGTTAAGCCTCCGCCATTAGCTCAGGGAACCAAGAGGAGGTTAATTGAATCGAAAGATACGAATTTTAGTTGCAGAAGAGGATCTCGTCTTTTTGAATATGGTCGAGGATTCACTCCAGGAGTCAGGGGATCTCTATCAGGTCGAAAAGGTATCTTCCGGGGACGCCTGCCTAAAGAAACTCCAAAGCGAAAAATTTGATCTCCTTCTCTTAGACCATCTTCTTCCCGACGGAAAGGGACTCGATTGGCTTCGGCGATATAACGGGATGGGAATTACCATTCCCACAATTTTTGTGACGACCAAGGGTGATCCCCAACTGGCGATTGAGGTGATGAAAGAAGGAGTGTTCGATTATATCAACAGATCTGCAGAATGTGCGAAGGCCTTCCCTTTTGTTGTCCACCGTGCCATCGAAGGATATGGTTTGATGGTTGAGAAGGTTAAGCTTCAAAAGGAATTAATCGAAACGAAAAATTTTCTTGAATCCATTGTTGAAAAGGCAGGTGACGCCATTTCAGTAGTCGATCTCGAGGGGAAAGTCCTCTTTTGGAATGAGGGAGCCCAGCAGATATATGGGTATCAGAAAGACGAGGTGTTGGGAAAAAGCTTATCTGAATTTCTCTATCCCAGAGATGAAGCATTGAAGGCGGAAGAAGAGGAATTGATGCGTGATGTCATGGCAAGGGTCGAGAAAGGAGAGGTAGTTCCAAATATAGAGGTAAAACGGCAGACAAAGGAAGGAAGGGAGATCATCACGATCATGACGCTCTCACCCTCCGGGATGCAGAAGGAAGGGTTATTGGAGCCTCACGTATCTGTAAGAATATCACTCAACTCAAGAAGGCGGAGGAACGGTTAATGTTGGCGGAAAGATTGTCCTCCCTGGGAGAACTGACCGCGGGGGTTGCCCACGAACTTCGAAACCCCCTTGCCGGGATCAAAATCAACACTCAAATCCTGTTACGGGGGGAAGACCTTCCTGAAATGGAAAGACGGCTCCTGGTCAGTACTCAGGAAGGGATTGAAAAGATACAGAAGATTGTTGACGACATGCTCTATTTTACGAAACCAAAGTCAGCCCATTTTAAGGATGAGGCCATCAATGAGGTCGTGGAAAAGAGTCTTGCTATCCTTCAAACGAAATTGAAGAAAGGGGATATCTCCTCAGTACTGATCAGGGGTGAGGGTTTGCCGCGAGTTTGGATCGATGCCCATCAGATCCAGCAGGTATTGGTCAACCTTATGCTCAATGCCATTCAGGCCATGGAGAAGGGAGGAACATTAACCCTTCGGACCTTCTTAGAAAAAGGCGGGGGTGTGGGCATCGAGGTGAAGGACACTGGGGTTGGCATTCCAAAATCCCATCTGAAGAAAATCTTTGACCCCTTTTTTACAACAAAATCAGAGGGCACAGGCCTTGGCCTCTCAATCAGTCTCAAGATTCTGGAAAATCATGGAGCCACCATGGATGTAGTCAGCCAGGGAGGCAGAGGTTCAACCTTTACCTTCCATTTGCCAGGAAAGGGAAGAGATGCAGTTTAAGATTTTGGTGATCGATGATGAACCCATCCTGAGGGATTCACTCGGTGTTGCCTTGAGCACCTCGGGCTATGCAGTCCTAATCGCCAAAACAGGGGAGGAGGGGCTGGATCTCTTCCGAAAAGAGGGCCCTGATCTCGTTCTTTTGGATCACTGGTTGCCTGGAATCAATGGGGATGAAGTCCTTCGAAGAATAAGAGAGGAGAATACCGAGGTCCCCATCATTATCATGACAGCTCAAGGGTCTGTTGAACTCGCTGTCAATTCAATGAAAAGTGGGGCCTTCGATTTTTTGGTCAAACCCTTTGACTTGGATCAGATCGAGGCAGTTGTCCGGAAGGGGTTCGAGCGGGTCCGTTTGAAAAAGGAGATTGAATGGCTCCGATCGCAATATCAGGAGCGGTTCCGATCAGGAGGAATCGTTGGGGTGAGCCAAAAGGTGAAAGACGTCCTCAGATTGGCTGAGAAAGTCGCCCAGGGGTCCGACACGACGGTTCTGATTGAAGGGGAGACTGGGACAGGAAAAGAACTCCTCGCAGAATACATCCATTTCTTAAGCCCCCGTTCCTCCTTTCCCTTCATTCCAATCAACTGTGGTGCCATTCCGAAGGATCTGTTTGAGAGTGAATTCTTTGGCTATGAGAAGGGCGCCTTTACCGGCGCCTTGGAAAAGGGAAAGACGGGTAAGGTTGAGGCCGCAGAAAAAGGGACCCTCTTTCTCGATGAGGTGGGGGAGCTTTCCCCATCGGCACAAGTAAAGGTCTTGCGAGTTTTCGAAGAGAAGGAATACTTTAAAGTGGGAGGAGTTGAGAAGAAAAGTGCGGACGTCCGGATCATTGCAGCAACGAACAAAGATTTAGACTCTGAGGTTAAAAAAGGAAATTTTCGGGATGACCTCTATTTCAGGCTCAATGTGGTTAAGTTGTACGTTCCCCCTTTGCGGGACCGGAAGGAGGATATCCTTCCCCTTTTTCAATTTTTTATTGGCCGATTTAATGAACAATTTAAAAAGGAATTTGCTCAGATCTCAAAAGAAGCAGAGAAACGGATTCTCTCTTATTCCTGGCCTGGGAATATCCGTGAGCTTCGAAATGCCGTCGAACGAATTATTCTTCTGGAAAAGGGAGATACGATTCTCGGTAAACATCTTTCTTTTCTTTCCGAAGAGATTGAACCTCCTGAAGAGGGAGTCCCATTCAAACCCCACCTTCCACCTCAGGGGATTGTTTTAGATGAGGTCGAGAAGCATTACATTATTGAAGCATTAAAAATCAAAAAAGGGAATAAACTACAGGCCGCCAAAATGCTCGGCATATCAAGATCCGCTCTCCTCTACCGCATGCAAAAATACGGAATTAAAACGGGGGATTAGTTTCCTACTTCCCTGCCTGCCGTATTAATTTTACAAATATCGTTAAATAAAGTCTCAATTAATGCTTCCACCTACTTATCTGCAATCTCTGGTAACTTCGAAGGGTAACACTTACTGGTTGAAATGTGCACAGTGCGGAAACAAGAATGGTGTATACACGGCTGAGTCAAATCTTGAACACAACGGGTGCATACCTCATCGTTGATCTCAAACTATTTAATAGCTGCCAACGAAATGATCTAAAAATCGACACCTTACGGTAGCATCGAAGAATGATAATCAGTGGATGAAAATGAAAATAAAGATATAGTGGATAACATATGCGACGGAGGCCGGGACGTAAAGTAACAGCAACCTTTTTTTTACAAGGTCAGCCGGTTCTCTCAGTGTTATTAGGATATTCACCAAAAAAATATCTATAAATACCCGAAGGTAATTTGCAAAATACCCGAAGATCTGCATCTTGCTTGTTATTAGGATGACCAAGTAGGGCAACACCGAGAAGGGGATTGCTGCAGGTTGCCTCCGTGTACGAATCATAGAGGCCGCAAGAAACAGACCGGCCATCATCAACAGACCAAAGGCGTATGCCTCATAGAGATTTTTTATCGTTAGACCGCCTTCGAGAATCGCCTGCCACTTTGCCAAAATACCCGCAAAGGGAACCCCAAAATTTTCTCGAATCCCAGAGGTTCCTTCCCGAATATGGACATAGACCAGCGCATTCCACAGAAGGGCTGGGACTGTAGCGAAACTCAACCAAAGAGCATTCCCGGAATTACGCCTGAGTTCTAAGACAATAAGAATCATGGCAACACCAAGATAGGTTTCGCGCGTTAGGCAAGCAAGACAGAGGGCCACTGAGGCAAGGCCATTCCTGCACAACCTTAATCCGACAAGGGTTGCTGTGAACAGAGTTGTCCCGAGCAAATCTGCCGTTGATGTGCAAAGGGTAACCCAGACTCCAGGGATGGCAAGAATCAACACCGGCAGCCACCTGTACCGAGACCCCGCGCTCTCGATTTGAAATAGTACGGAGATGAGGAGAACGATGGTGACGATACAGAGAATGTTCACTCCGACCATGGCATAGGGGATGAGTTCTATATTGCCCAACCCGATAATATACCCGACTACGGGATAGGCAATCCGGCGATACCGGAACTTCGGGTTGTCCAAAGCATCGATCGTCCTTTTATTTCGAAGTCCTGGATCCAGGGCAATGGCAAGGAAGAACTGTCCATCATAACCAACCTTTCCCTTAAATACGTACGCGGAGGACTTATCGATATACGGGGACATGGGGAAAATGTCGCCGATACAAAAGAATCCGGTAATCTGGCGATCAAAAGTAAAATAAAATAAAAGAGAGACAATTGATAAAACAATACAGAAAGTTATTGCTGTGTTTATCCAGATGAATTTTTTCATGGAGTAAAAAATTTTTTCGTATTAACAGTCCTGAATTCAAATCAACAGGTAATTGGTTTCGCTGGACACGTAATTTCTTCACCCTGAAATTCGCTACGCCGGGAAACGGGTGTTCAAAGAACCTTTGCAATCATATCTCTCTTCGATGGCATTCTTAAAGAGATGCTGAAAATTAGGATGCGGCTCGTTGACCACCCACTCTTGATCATTCAATTTGACCTCGTTGCGGATTCCCAGAAACTGAATATATGAAAAAGGGGGTTGTAGTGTCAAGAAAAAAGAACACCGATGATTACCGATTCAAATCACTGATGTTTTACCAAAATGTCCGGTTGCGGAGGAAGAAGTCCTTAGTTTCTCGGAAAATTTTACCCCCACTCCAAATTTGACGCTTTCACCTGCAAAGCGTGATGATTATACCTTTTCGGGAGTTGGAGAGTTCAGGTTGAAAGAGTGTATAATATTCAAGAGTAAAAAAGTGGGAACCCCTTCTTTCCTATTGGGACGCCTTCTTATACGCATAGAAAAGCATTGCCTTAGATAATGCCCAATCGGGTTCTGGTCCGTCTGGATCTCCTTCGGTCTCGATTAGTTTGAGTCCTTCAGCGATCATCTTTTCCGTCCAACCCCACCGCCTTGCATGCACTCCCAAAACACCTTTAGGTAACCATTTCCAAGCCCTTTCGCCAGTAATATTAGGATGAGGGTTTGACATAATAATTCTTCCCCTGCCATAAGGAACTATGCCTATGGCAGCCGTACCATTTGGAAACCATCCCAATTGATAAAAACTCACTTTAGGATAAGTTGAATATAAAAAAAGGGAATAATCTGTCAAGGAAAATCGACCACAAGATATGGGAGTGCCATCCTCATACGTTCGGTCGCCAACCCAGCAATGGGAGCGTGATGGAAGAGGTTGTGATTCGAGACAAGAAGCACCGATGATTATCAACTCAAATCATGCATCCTTTGCTAAAATACTGGGTCGTTGACTTCAAGGAAGTACTCCTCCTTTCTCCCCAGTCCTCGATCTCGATGCTGATTTAACGCTTCCACCTACTTAGCTTCACATGGAGCAGGGATAGTCTGGTGAGGATTTGCGATTGAAATAAACAATAAAGGCAGAGTTAATTCAGCCCTGCCTTTATTATCCTGAAAATTGATTATTAGATCTACTTGCTGAATTTTCTCCTTAATCCGATTCTCTGCGAAGGAGTGTGACCCTTGAATTAAGGAAACTGAAGAAGCAGACTGACAACCTTCCTCGAGAAGGCAAGCTTCGGGTTTCCTCCCTCCAGACATTCCTCCAGAAGATTTTCATGAGACCCAATGTCCTCTTCCCGATTTGCCTTGTCACAGTCCTGGTCACAAAGGCCCCCTTTGAAAATACATTTTGAATTTCGTTTGAAGATGCAGATGCTCTCAGATGTCATAAATGTTCCTCCTTCAAGAAAATGGTTCCTCTCTCGTCCGAAAAGGTTTAGGGAAACCCTTTCTATTACCATGCAGATCCACCGAGCCTTATGCCTGCCGATGATTCTGCCCAGACGATACTGAAGACATAGGATTTTGTTAATGATGACGCTTCTCATAGAAAACGGATGGGGTCCTCCTTTTTAGAATGAGTAGCATTGCTCTTTTCTCGCTTGGAGCTTTCTTCCTCTTGTCTGTGGGATCCGTCATCCTCATAGTATTCCATCCGGCTACAAACGAGATCACAATAAGTGCGTTTATAAAGGCATTTTGAATCTTGATAATATTTACAGACTTTCCCCAACACCATATTTTCATCCCTCCTTTGAATGAGATCCAATAAAAAAAGGCCCGTATTAACTTAGACCACGGGCCCACAAAATTCCTTTTGCTTCGGCAACTCGGCTATCCCAGAGGGACCCGTGGCTTTCCGTCCCACGATTACTCGTGGTTTGGCTTTATCGACGACGCTGGTTTTGTTAAATTCTAACCAATAGTAACGCAAATCTAATGCCAAACAGTAATTCGTTGGTTAACCTATTGATCTCCCATGAAGTTATTTTAAAAGGTGCTTTTGGAAGAAGACAAAAACTGCCTTTTTTTGTCATTGAAAAATAAGAGTCATAATTAGGATCGAGCTTATGGATCAAAGCGATACCCTCTTCCCTTTCTTGATAGAAATGAAGAAAGTTTAGTATTGGCCCGACAAAAAACGTCATTTTCAGTTTATGACACTCCGAGGATTTAAAAAAAATTTCTTTTTAAATTAGTTACTTAAAGGATCTTGGGGTGGTTGGTATGGGAAATGCATTTGGATTCAATGAATGTAATGAATTCTGGAGCCGAAAGGATGAATAGCGACTTGAATGAGAAACAAGATGCTGTCCTGATAACCCGAGAGGCCTGTGGTAACCTTCGGATTTCAAGACCTACCTACGTGAGATATCTCTGCACGGGTAGAATCAAGGGAATCAAGGCGGGTAAGGGTTGGAGGGTCCTCAGATCAGAACTGGATCGGTTTCTAATAGGAGAGAATGGGTGAACCATTCTGGGGGAATTCGGTCAAAACACTCACCCGATAGAGCTGATGTTTTTGATGAAAGGAATTCGATCTCTTTTAGCACAATGCCCTTTCTTCTATAGTTTTATCGATACAGGAAATTTCCAAAATGTTTCGAAGCATTAGGTTCAAGCTTTCGCTCTTTGTGTTCTTACTTCTCATCTTCACTACTTTTGTATTTTCCCTTGGCATGGTCGAAATTTTGAACCAGACCATTCTCAATGAGATCCTCAAAAGGGCAGAATCTTTGAGCAAAAGTTCCGCCTCGGTGGCATCCTACAGCCTGATCTCCGGTGATGCATTAGGTATGGATCACCTTGTTTTTGAGGGAAAACAATCAAACCCTGACGTGGAATATATCGCTGTAATTGATACCAAGATGAATGTTGTGGCCCACAGTGATATTAAAAAGAGAGGAGAAATTCTAAAAAGGCCCGAGGAAAATGTATTCAGAAAGAATACGGATGGAACAATCATAAGACAAATCCCCCTTTCTTCCGGAAGATTTTTCGAGGTTTCTACCCCTCTTGTTTTTAAAAATAAATTATTGGGAACGGTCATAGTCGGAGTGAACCAATCGGTCCTTTTGGAGGCTCAACGATTAGCCCGTCACCGAATTTTCGTGACGTTAACGATTGTCTTATTGGTGGGCCTGATCGGCATTTTAGGATTGGCCTTTTTCATCACAAGACCGATTCAAGAACTGTCCTCAGGGGTCGAGGAACTCAAGGAAGGAAAGAGGACGAGGCCTCTTAGGGTTTTTTCAAAGGATGAACTTGGAGAATTGACAGAAAGTTTTAACACCATGAGTGAGTTGATCACGGAACAGCAGAAAGAACTTTTCAAATTTACCCAGGAACTGGAAGAGGCCTATGTATCAATCCTCAGGGTCCTGGCGGTGGCCATTGATGCCAGGGACCCCTATACTCTCGGTCATTCAGCGAGAGTTGCTTTGCATTCTTTAGTGATCGGTGAAGAGATGGGTCTTGAAAAGAATGAACTTGAGGAACTTGAAATCGCCTCTCTTTTTCATGATGTAGGAAAGCTCAAGACTCCGGATTCCATTCTCTTCAAAAGCAGGACTCTGGACACGGCAGAGTACAATGAGATTAGACAACATCCAGAGGATGGTGCAGAAATTCTGAAAAAAGTGAAATCACTTGAAAAGTATGTAGCTCCAGTCAGGCATCATCATGAGTATTACAATGGAAAGGGATATCCCGACGGATTGGATGGAGACAGGATTCCCCTCTATGCGGCTATCATCTCCATAGCGGATACCTTTGATGCCATGACTTCAACCAGGCCATACAGGAGGGCTCAATCAAAAGTAGAAGCCCTTAAAGAACTGGAAAAGGGAGCAGGAAAGCAGTTTCATCCTGATCTGGTCAAGGCCTTTAAAAGAGCGATGGAGAATGGAAAAGAGCCATCGTTGCATTCCTATCTGACAAAGGTAATATGACAAAAGGGTTGCGAGAAAAAGTATTTCTCCTTTTGGGTATCTTTTTGTCTCTATCCCTTTCTTCATGTGGCTGGTTGGCGAGAGAGCAGACACAAAGACAGATGGGCCATGCAGCCATGCAAGCTCAAATAGAACTTGACGCCGGGAAAATCCAAAAGGCCATTGATATTCAGAAAGAAATCTACCAGAAATATCCGCAGGATCCCACAGTACGGAGTGGTTATATCAAAACACTGGAGTCGATGAAGAGCAGTGGAGACCAGGCCTTTGAAAGGAATGATTTTGCGTTGGCTGGAAATATCTATGAGATTTTAGCAAAGAACTGGTCCCATTTTGCCGATTTCAGTCAGTCCCTCTCATTTAATAGAAACTTTTTGGAGAAAAAGGTGAGAACCAGCAGGTGCCTTTATGTCGAAAAGCAGGTTCGGGCACACCTTGAGACGGGGGACTTTCAAAAGGCTCTTGATATCCAAGAATTCTTTCAAAAATATTCGCAGGACTTGACAGTCCGAAACGGTTATATCAAGACACTGGAGTCCATTAAGGATAGAGCAGACCAGGCTTTTGAACGAAATGATTTCGCCCTGGCCGGATGTATCTATGAACTATTGTTGAAACATATTTCCTTTGCGACTCCTTTGGGTCGTCGCCTCTCATGGGATAGAGAGGTTTTGACCAAAAAGATTAGGAGCTGTAAGAAAATTCTTTTTGAAAATGGTCTTGAACAGTATAGATCTGGCGACCTCAATAAGGCCATCTCCATATGGAAGAGCATCCTTGCCTTTGATCCCGAAAATCAAGAAATTAAAAGAACAGTGGATACGACGATCCTTCAGTCTAAGAATCTTGAAAAGGCCAAATAATAGAAAGAATTCACTCCCATCTTCTCTAACTTCCCTGATTGACCGCTTTGATCCTCCCCGGCTCGTCGAAAATGGCCCTCCTTTTTCATCTTTGGAAATTATTGATTATCTTTCGTAATCTTCATACTAACATGGAGATCTTCTTTTGAGGAGTTCAGGAAGTTATCACTTACCCGTTCTCAGGGAAATGTGAGGAAAGTTCTATTTTTCTTCCTGCCCAGTGGAGCGGTTCTCACTCATCATTGAGATGGGTTCAGGGGAGCAGGAGGCAAGAGACTGTCTGATTTGAGACACACTATTTGAAATCAAACGGTGAAACAATTTCTTTGTCAATTCAATACCTTAATTATTTTGTACTTCCTTTTGAGTCTGTTTTCAAATGAATTTTCTTCAATTCGAATCAACATGTTTCTTCAACCTTCGTAGAATCGAAAGGAATGAAAAATTTCTTCGCACAGTATAATCTTCTGATTTTACTAAAAATTTTAGATCGTCCGTTCTAGACCTTTTTGGATTTTTTCATTTCCTCATTTTATTGGCATCAACCTTGCTTTTTTCCGGGGTGTTTATGAAAGTTTTAATCATCGAGAAAGATAAAACCGTCCGGCAATCCCTCTATTATTTCATGGAACGTCACAAGAATTGCGAGGTCTTTCTTGCCGGTACAAAGAAAGAAGGAATCTCCCTTTTTGAAACCACCTCATTTGATATTGTCCTGTGCGGGGATCGTCTCCCCGACGGCAACAGTTTAGATATGTTGAGCGGGTGGATGAGGCAGAATCCAAACCTCATTTCAATCTTGATGACTGTTCATGGTGATGAGTTATCGAAACAAGAGGCAATGAAGGCAGGAATTCGAGGTTATCTGGAGAAACCTTTCGACTTGAAGCAACTTGAAGAGGCAACGTGTATTTCAGATCGGGAATTGCGGAATGAGGAATGAGGCCAGATTAAAAAACGCTTTGCGCTATGCGCTTAGCGCTTTGCGCGGAGAAAGGAGGTGAAAAATGATGAAGAAGAGAATGTTTGTTTGGATGTTGGCGTTTGTGTTCGTCTTCTCGATGCTCAGCCTGACATTGGCGCAGGAACAGAAACCCGCTGGTCCTCCACCCATCGTCAAAGAGATGGTGGCAAAGGCAAAGGCGGCGATTAAAGTCGTCTCGGCAGAGGATGTGAAGGCAGCCATTGAGAAGAAGGAGAAGGCTGTTTTTCTCGATGTCAGGGATCCACAAGAATACGCAGCAGGACACCTTCCAGGAGCCATTAATGTCTCCAGAGGGACATTGGAGTTCAATATCTGGAGTAAGGTTTCAGATCAAAACGCCAAGATTTATGTCTACTGCAAGACAGCAGGACGTTCCGCTTTTGCGACCAAGACCTTGAACGATCTCGGTTACAAAAATGCCGTCCTAATGGATGCACAGTTTGAGGATTGGATCAAGAAAGGCTATCCTGTGGTGAGGTAATTTTTTAATTCCCCAGCCCCCTTTAGTAAAGGGGGTTGGGGGGATCTTAAAAAGGGATAGAATGCAGTTGGACCTAAGAATATGAAAGATTTAAAGATCACAAGACGAAGTTTCTTAAAAGCCGCCGCAGCAGGTGCGGGTGTTCTTTCCTTGACTCCCGATCTTCTCGATTTTAAGAAATGGACCCATGCGTCCGCTGATGCTCCTGTGACCGTTGTGCCGACGATTTGTAATGGATGTGGTAATCGTTGTGGCATATTTGCCTATGTGAAGAATGGACGGCTCTGGAAGATTGAGGGGAATCCT
>Ga0154839_1314_pt1 | contig 11652 bp, 13 predicted proteins | sample Rifle2008BG16ft_FD_116143 | JGI IMG/M metagenome (GOLD analysis project Ga0154839, IMG submission 116143) | Deltaproteobacteria bacterium RBG_16_47_11
AACCCTCGAAAGGTCATTCCCATAGGAACATCGGTAATAGGGGAGGCCCAGAAGGCTGTTGGAAAGCTTAAAGTAAACCCCGTGATGACCAGGAGTGTAAAATTGACGGCAAGATTGAGATGTTGAATTCTTTCATTCAACGTCATTCTGAGGTATTTCTTCGTCATGGCAACCCGCTCCCTGTTCTTTAACGATGCCTTCTTTCGATCGTCTTTCTCAGCCAATCGGTGAAGTTGTAAAAGGTCAGTCCTCCGATAACCATGACAATGAGAATAATGTAAACAACTCTCACCCATCCGACGACCTTCTCCCCAAACTCTTCTCCGCTGATCGATGCAATAGAATGCATCTTTCCCTTGGCAAAGTTCGCTGAAGCTCCCGGATGGCAGTTTCCGCAGGTTTTTTGTAAGTTATCTTTATGAATCATTGATTTGGGATCTGAAGAGGGTCGGATATCGTGGACTCCATGGCAACTGGCACAATTGGCTGAAAAGGTATCTCCTCCTTGATAAGAAAGGCCGTGAAAAGTATCATAATAGGACTTAACCGGGACTGTGGTGATCCTATATTCTCTCGAGATCCGTTCTGCTGCATGGCATTGGGGACACGTGGTCATCGCAATCCTTCTCTCATGGACAGGGGAATCCGGGTCTACCTTTGTCTTGATCCCATGGAAACCGTGACAGGTCGTGCAGGTGGGAGAATCACTTCTTCCCCTTGCTGCAAGAACTCCATGGACGCTCTCTACAAATTGTTTGGTAATATCTGGATGGCAAGAACCACAAGTCTGTGGAATGTTTGACCGGAAGATCTGTGATTTTGGATCAATCAGTGACCTCAAGCTATGGCTTCCATGGCAATTTGTACAAGTTATCTCACCCGTTTTTCCATGTACACTTTCTTTAAATTCCTCTTTCGGAATGGCCGCCCCTAAAGCATGTTCCTTGACAAATACCGCATCTGCATGGCAGCGATTACAGGTCTTGTCGATGTTGGAAACATGGGTCATGGATTTGTTATTCTTACTTGGAAAAATGTTATGTTTCCCGTGACAATCATAACAATTGGCTGCCCTCTCCGTCCCCTTCATGATCATCTTGGAATGGAGACCCTGCAGATATTCTTTCTCCGCCTTCTCGTGGCAAGTTGCACAGTTCACTCTTTTGTCTGCCGCCTTCTTCCCGCCCTCGGCGTGCTTATCATCTTTAATCCGGGTATGACAATCTGAACAGGATAGTTTTCCATGGGCGGAATTCTTAAAAACCGCCTCGGCCACAAAGAGGGAAAAGCTTTTACCCCGAGCATCTTGTTTTTTCAGTGACTCGTCTTGATGACAACCAAGACAGAGGGAATTGTCGCTCCAGGCGACTGTTGTCATCCCCCCCAAGACCAGCCCCAACATCAGGGAGGCAAAAAGGCCCCCGAGGATTCTCCAAGCCCTGCTTCCATCTTCTCTCCTTTTCATGCCGGAACCCTCCCTGGAATGAGGAAAGGGAAAAACCCTTCTTTTAAACTCTCTCTGTCAATCTTTTCGAAAGCGCACTCCACTGCCGACCTGATCTCTTCCAGGTCAACCGGTTTCATGGCTTGATAAAAGATCCCAGCCCCTCGAAGACGCTTGACCAACCCGAGAGAGGCCTCTGATGAGATGACGATAACCTGGATCTTATCATCCATCTTTTTAAACAAGGGAACTAGGTCACAAGCCTTCACGCCTTCAATCTCATCGTCGAGGAGAACAACATGAATATTCCCTTTTCGAACGTTCCGAATCATCTCACTCACTATCTTCGCCATCTCCATCCTGTAGCCAATGCCGTGAAAAAAAGTGGAGAGCGATCTGGCTCCGATATCATCCTGATATGCAATGAGGATCGTTTTCGACTTCATATCAAACTCCTCCTCCGTTAGGCTTCCTTCTTCCCGTTACCTACTGCCCCCCGTGAACCAGACAAGGTTTACGGCCCTCCAGCCAGGAAATAAGTCTCCGAAGGTAAAATCTATTTTCTATCCTATGCCGCTCGGATAGGCATCTCTCCTCTTCGAAAAGAGGAGAACGCCGTTCCTATGAAAGAGGAAAAGAGGATGCCGGCAGGAACCAATTGAGCTAAGACCACGATGACCCCACCGGTGAAGAAAAAACAGACTCCTATGAGTCCAATTCCTCTGACCCCTCCTGCATAACCAATCCCCAAAGAGAACAATGCAATCGCCAAGACCAGGACTGAAGCTAAAAGTACTAGAATTTTTTTCATTTTCCCGGACATTGTTTTCTCCAAACCTTATTTTTTCACAGGTGCCGGTCCCATTCCAGTGAGGACTGCCTTCTCTTCGGCAACCGCTTTTTCACCCTCTCTCTTACGTTTGTAAACCATGTTTGAGGAAGTTCCGACAAAAGAAAAGAAGAGAATGGCTGCTGGAATCAATTGAAGAAGGACGATCACAGCCCCTATGATGATAAAAATCCACAGAGCAACCCCGGCATCCTTCAGAGAGATTGATCTTGCAAATGCTGGTGTGGCCATCATGATAATCACCCCGATCATTAACCCGGTTACCCAAGATTTTCTTTCTCTTAACATGCCACATCCCTCCCTTCCTTTGGGTGTAACTTTAGTTATTGCATTCCATGTGCCAACGTAAAACCAAAATATAAATTTGATTTAATTATTTGAAATTATTTATCTTTTCAAGATTTTAATAAGGCGGTTCCAAAACAAAATGTATATCTTTTGTATACATTTTGTTGGGAATAAAATGAGCAAATATTCACTAATTGACGGAATTAATTGATTTACTTAAAGAATAAAATAAACATGCAGCTTAGTCTCTAATCAAAATCCTAATGTACGGGCCAAGATTGTGAAGGCAATAATTGGGATTAACCAACAGAAAAAGGCGATGATGAAACAAAGACTTACGTCGTCTGTCTCAATCTTTTTCACTTCTCCATATTTGACGATTAATATCATTCCAAGGGCGGCAATCCCTACTACAACAATTGACCAACCCACAATAAGCCATTTGAAAAATTCTGACAAGAGTTGTCCTTTTCTTAGTAAAATTCGAAATGCAGTGTTTTGAATATCAGATAAAATTCAAATATTCCAATGTTAAAATCTCGATTTTTTGCAACCTGCCCTAGCAAATTGCTTTTATCCCATTTGAGCTTCATTCACATTTGGTTCATCACTTCGTCCGAGCCTTGTCATTTGAAGTTTCCTCTTCTTAATCTCCCCTGGCTCGTAGGTTATACTTTCTCATCAGCGCCTGAAAATTTGGCCGCAGCATTCCCACCTCTTCAGCCGCTCTCGTGACATTCCATTGATGGCGCCCCAAGGCATTTAGGACAAATGCCCTTTCAATCTCCTCAACCGCCTTTTCCCTCATCTGTTTCTTAATCTCTTTTAGCTCTTCACTCGTCAGGGGGATTTGATTCTCCAAAATCTCTTTTTCTTGTTGACCCGGGAGAATGAGATGTTCCACGCTCACCATTTCATCGTCGATCATCACCACAGTCCGTTCGACTACATTCTCCAGTTCTCGAATGTTTCCTGGCCATGGATACCTCATCATTTTTTCCATGGCTTCGGGGGTAAACCCTTTGATCGTCTTTCCCATCTCCTCAGCATATTTCTTGAGAAAATGGACGGCCAAGAGGGGAATGTCTTCTTGACGTTCCTTCAAAATTGGAAGAGAGATGGGAACAATATTCAGCCGGTAATAGAGATCTTCCCTAAAGACCTCTTCTTTAATCATCTTTTCGAGATCCTTGTTGGTGGCAGCAATCAGCCGGATGTCCACCTTTTTGGCTTTGGTTCCTCCCACGGGGGTGAACTCTCTTTCTTGCAAGACCCTGAGGAGTTTAGCTTGAATAGATAAACTGATATTTCCAACTTCATCGAGGAAGACCGTCCCTCCATCCGCCACTTCAAAAAGCCCCGGTTTGGTGGTGACGGCACCGGTGAAAGAACCCCTGATGTGGCCGAACAATTCACTCTCCAAAAGATTCTCTGAAAGAACCGCACAGTCCACCGGCACAAATTGTTTCTCCCTTCTCGGACTGTTAAAATGAATAGCCCGAGCAATGAGTTCCTTTCCAGTCCCGCTCTGACCATAGATTAAGACCGTACTGTCGGTCACAGCCACCTTGGCAATGATCCGGTAGATCTCCTGCATCTTCTTACTCTTTCCCACGATATTATGGAACCCATACTTTTCCTGCAACTCCTGACGCAGGTAGATATTCTCCAGCATAAGGTTCTTCTTCTCAATCGCCTTCTTCACCACAATGGCGACCTCATCTGGTGTAAAGGGCTTTGGGATGTAATCGAAGGCTCCTAATTTCATGGCCTCGACCGCGGTTTCTACTGTAGAAAAACCGGTGATCATAATGATGATTGAATCAGGATACTCCTTACGGAATGTCCTCAAAACTTCCATGCCATCAATCCCTGGCATTTTGAGGTCGGTGATGACGATATCAAACGGGTTGGCCTTCATTTTTTCAAAGGCTTCCTTTCCGCTCAGGGCGGTTTCCGCCTCATAGCCCTCCTCTTCCAGAATCCGCTTGCAACTCTCGCAAACGATCATTTCGTCATCGACGACCAATATTTTTGGCACAGCCACTTCTTATTCCTCTCCGCCCTTCCTATGAGCCTATATCATCTTACCATATAGGGAAGAATTGTTTCAATCTTCTTGCTTCTTTATGAGCTCTTCCGGTCTCCTTAAAAATCCAATAATGAGGCTAGCCAACAAGGCGGCCAGGGCCCCCATCCCAAAAGACCAGCCAAAGCTTCCTATCAGATCGATCAGCTGGCCACCAAGGAATGTTCTTTATGATGAGCCATCATCTGTGCAACTATCATCATTTCAAATTTCAGATTTCTTCAATCCCTGCCTGCCGCAGGCGGGTTCCGTCTGAGATCTACTATCTTCAATGATAGGAAATCTTTCCTCAAGATCCCTCAACTCTGGGATAACGAAGTCTCCACTCCGCTCGCGGGACCGATCGAGGTAAAAGGCGCGGATCCCCAACGAGCGGGGAACGAGATAGTCAAACTCATAATGGTCACCGACATGGACAATTTCCTGTGGTCTGGTTTCGAGGACCTCGCAAATTCGTTGGTAAAAGTCCGCGCTCTTTTTCACCTCACCGAAATCAGTCGTCGCTGAAAAGATCCGGTCGAAATATCTCCCGAGACCTGTCGCTTCCATCTCTATGTCAATAAACTCTCTCCCCGCATTTGAGGTCAGAACCAATGGGAATCTGCCTCCCAAGCGCTCCAATATGTGATGGACATCCGGATAAACCTTGATCTTATCCGTATACCGTTCCATGACCACTCTCCAACTCTCCTCGAGTTGGAAAAATCGAAACCAATACTTGATGTCGTACCATTCAATCGCCCCTTCGCCGACTTTAAGGTATTCTTGCATCACAAAGTCTTTGGCTTCCTCAAAGGAGAGTCCCACTTTCTCAGCATAAAGTGTGGGAATGCCATGGCCCCAGACCCAATCTGTGAATTCTGCGTCAACCAATGTCCCGTCCATATCAAAAGAAATGATTTTGGGCATCTCGCTCCTCATCACAAGTCCTATACCGTTTCTAAGACCAGATCTTCTGAGTTTCGGATTTCCTTCTCCAAATCGGCAATGGCAACGGTTCGGATCGGAAGATAGACATGAGAGGTAAAAATGGTGATACAACTTTTGTTGAACATCCTTAAAGGGGCGTGGGGTTGATGGGATCGTACGAGAACCCGTTTTTGATATCGCTCCATCATTCGCTCAAAATAAGGTCGGCCGAATTGGGGTCTTCCCCACAAATCACCCAGGAATTCGACCTCCTTTTCCGCAAAATCCCCCCAGACCATCCTGTCCCAATGTTCATCTCCCAATTCAATCCTGCTTATTTCTTCGAGAGACTTTAAATCTGGCAATGCGCCGTGAACGGCTAAGATTCCATTTTGAGTCGTGGCGGCTAAAGGGAATTTTGAGAAAAGGAGGCCATACCCTGCCCTCTCTTCAAAAGAAATGGAACTCCAAAAACTGCAAGGATAAAATTGTTTAACCATAAATCCTTCATGATTCCCAGCCAAAAAAAAGATCTCTTCAGGATGTTCCAATTTCAGTCCCAGAAGGTAGTGGATATTCTCTTCTGAATAATCTCCTCGATCCACGTAGTCTCCCAAAAAGACTATGTGATAAGGTTTTTTGAGATATTGCTGCATCACCTGCTGACTGGCTTCCAGATCTCCATGGGTATCTCCTACAAATACGACTTTCCCCTGTGAGGGGAGCTGGATCAAGCGTGACTCTTTTTCAAGTATCTTACTTGCTTTATCGACGAGTTCTTCCAAATTCATTTCCATCGTTTATCATGTAACAAACTCTTCGGTTACGTGCGGCTGTGTTGCAGTGCTGCAGTTTAAACAGCAACACAGCAAGACGGCTATACGGCAACACTTCTCGAAAAACCATCTTTACCGAAACCCAGAGATCACTTTCACATGGACTTTCCGATTCCTTGGCCCATCGAATTCACAAAAAAAGATCCCCTGCCAGGTTCCGAGGACTAATTTCCCTGATTTAACAAAGACGATTTGAGAACATCCCACCAGACTGGCCTTAATATGAGATGGAGAATTCCCTTCCATGTGGCGATATGGGCCCTTAAAGGGAACGATTTTGTTCAATTCCGTGATAATATCCTGGACGACGCTTGGATCCGCATTTTCATTGATCGTTACAGCAGCGGTGGTATGAGGGATAAAGATCATGCAGATCCCATCTTCCACTCCTGTTTTTTTTACAGCCTCTTGGACAGAACGGGTGACATCAATGAATTCGGTCTGGGCCGATGTCCGTATTTGAAAAGTTTGCATCATCTTCAACTCCACTCCTCTAAAAAAGGCTGACAATGATTCATTCTCATATCATATTCGAATTAGAATCTCAATCTTATCTCAATATTATGTTCAACGAAGCCCCACGGGCAAAGCCCGCCGTCCCTATCCGACGCCCATAGGGGGCGACATCCCAGACACACGAGGGCGCATTCCTCCACTGCCAATGGCCGTGATCTCCTGCTGCCGAGATGAATCTTATTGACTCTCCCGTCCAAATTTAGTAAATTCCCATTCATCTGAGAAAAAAATGAAAGCTGCCTTTCTCATGTGGAAAAACACCAGAATGATCATTCTGGCGGCAGTCTGTGCGGCCATCTACAGTTCCGCACTCATTGCCTTCAAGACCGCTATTCCTCTCATTCCAGGAATCACCGAAGTGCGCGTCGCCAATATCTTCCCAATGGTGTTCGGAATGCTCTTCGGTCCTGCGGGCGCCTGGGGTACAGGAATTGGAAACCTTATTGGCGACATCTTTGGCGGCACGCTGGGACCTACATCCATTCCAGGGTTTTTAGGCAATTTCCTGCTGGGCTACCTGCCCTATACCATGTGGACCACGTTTTTCCCCTTCGCCGAGAGATCACGTGAATGGAGATCAGAAAGATGGCGCAGTTGGGTAAGTTACATCCTCATCGCCTTTATCTCTAGCGCAGCCTGCGCTGTGGTCATCAGCATCGCGGTGGACGCTCTCGGCATTGTGCCTTACGCCATTTTAACAAAGATCATTACGTTCAACGATACCATCGCCAGTTGGATCGGGGTGCTGCTATTCATCTCCGTATACGGTGTCACCAGACAACAGCTGGGACTCTTCTGGGCCGATGTGATGGACGAGAGTGATATAGGCTCGCCCATCGCTGGCACTGTAGGTGCATGGTTAGTGGCAATGGCCTCCATATTCGGCCTACTGGGTGGAATGATGACGGGTCTTCCAACAACTACTATTGGCTGGGTCTGTACCCTCGCCATCATCATCGGCAGCCTCCTGCTCTAGAGATAGAACATAGAACTCTTTAGGTTTAGGGTCATGGTAAAGATGCTGGTTTCGGTACGGGCTTCCTCACCCGTTCAACGCAATCCCATGTATGAGTGTAGCGATTTCGATTGAAGACCTGACGTTCACCTATCAGGGAAACGAACGATCGGCCCTGCAGAATATTCAGGCCCAGGTTGAAGAGGGGACCTTTGTCGTGGTGATGGGGCACGGAGGGGCTGGCAAGTCCACACTGTGCTGCACTCTCAATGCCCTCGTGCCCAAATTCTTCCGTGGGACATATCAAGGCCGTGTCTTGATAAAAGGACAGGAAGTCGCCCGGCACCGAGTCCCTGAGATGTCACGCCTGGTCGGGCTTGTCCTCCAGGACTTTGAAGCACAACTCTTCTCCACCAATGTCGAACTGGAAATGGCCTTTGGGCCAGAAAACCATTGCCTTCCTCGCCAGGAGATCGAACGCCGTATTCAACGCTATCTTAGCGTTGTACGTTTAGAAAAACTTCGCAACCGTGAACCAGCGAGTCTTTCCGGCGGACAGAAACAGAGACTGGCCATCGGTTCAGTCCTTGCATTAGAGCCCAGGGTCCTTGTGATGGACGAAGCAACCACCGATCTCGATCCTCTTGGCCGTGTAGAGGTACTTTCGGTAGCCAAAAGGATTCGAGAAGAAGGCCGTATGCTCCTCATCGTGGACCATGAGCCAGAAACAGCCGTCGCTGCAGATCAGGTATGGTTAATGCGTGATGGCGAGGTAATCTTACAGGGTCCACCTTCAGAAATTCTCGTGGATGTAACGACGATGAAATCATGTGGGATTAAACCCCTGCCAACGGTGGAGCTATTCCATTCTATGAACTGGCCGGGAAATCCTCTGACACTCGAGGCAGCGATTGAACTTATTCAAAAGCATCACCTCACTCAACGCCGTGAGTTGAGGGCCAATACGGTCTCCTCTGACCAGCCCAAAGGGTCTCCCATTCTCAAGGCTGAGGAACTAAGGTACGCCTATTCCACATATTCTGTTGAGGCCCTGCGAGGGATTGATTTGTTTATCCAGGACGGTGAATTCATCGCCATTTTGGGGCAAAATGGATCTGGCAAGACCACGCTCGCCAAGCATTTCAACGGTCTTCTCAAGCCCACCTCTGGCCGTATGTCGGTGCAGAACAAACCCACGACCGAGTATCGTCAATGCGAAATAGCACGACGGGTGGGATATGTGTTTCAGAATCCTGATCACCAAATTTTTGCAAGGACAGTTGCTGAGGAGGTAGGATTCGGACTCAAGATGCAAAATGAAACTCCCAAAACGATTGAGAGACAAGTGGCCGAGGCTTTGGAAGTAGTGGGGTTGCAAGGTTATGAAGAGAAGATCCCCTTTACTTTGACAAAAGGTGAACGACAACGCGTGGCTGTGGCCTCTGTGCTGGCTGTTCGACCTCAAGTGATCATCCTCGACGAACCCACAACGGGCCTGGATGATCGGCACCAACAAAACATGATGAGAATGCTGAAGCGCTTAAATCAATATGGACATACAATTATCATCATTACCCATTCTATGTGGGTGGCCGCTGAATACGCGAGTCGTACAATCGTCATGAAAGATGGGGGTCTTCTTTTAGATGGACCTACCCGGGCAGTCTTTGCTGATGAGGCCCGGCTAGTCGAAGCTTCACTACGTCCCCCCCCTCTTGTGCGGTTGAGCAATTGGTTGGGCACAGAGGCCCTCACTGTTCAGAAGATGGTAAAAGAATTAAAGGGCTAAGGCTAACGTGGAGGTTAAGGTTAAGATGCCAGTTTAGGTTAAGGAATAAGTGAACGGGTTTTATCTTTAGCCCTCACCCTTTGACTTCATACCAAACTGGCTTCCTAACCCATAGATTAACTACCCTAATAAACTGCTATGAACATTTTTCTTTATCTTGACAGAGGCACCTGGATACATCGTCTGGACCCACGGACTAAGATGATCGGCGTTCTGATTGTCTTCTCCATCTGCTTGTGTTTTAACCATCCTTTATATATGGCTCCTATCAGCTTGGGTGTCACACTGGTTGCTATCTCAGTGAAAGCTTTGCCAAATTTCTGGCGGCTTCGCTATATTCTCCTCCTCCTCTTCATTTTCAGCACAGTGATGTGGCCTTTTTTTGTCAAAGGGCCAACCCCTTTGTGGTCTTGGGGACCGCTCGAGGTGAGCCAAGAATCCCTTTTTTACGGCATTGCCATGGGACTGCGCTTGGCAACATTCATTGGCACCGGCTTGATCTTCCTCTCAACAACCAGGAATGAGGAATTGACCAACGGCCTCATCCGAACCGGATGCCCCTACCCCATCGCCTTTGCCTTATCTACTGCTTTAAGGTTAGTTCCAACCTTCGCTGGTGCCGGAGCGACCATCATCCAAGCTCAGGTATCACGCGGATTGGATCTGGAGTCGGGAAACATCCTTAGCCGTATGTCCAAATTTATCCCTCAAGCAGTGCCTCTATTCATTTACGCCATCCGCCACACCAATCTTTTAGCAATGGCTTTAGAGTCAAAAGGTTTCAGCCCCGAATCAAAACGCACAATGTATTATGAACCTCGCATGGCGGCTATAGATTATATCGTCCTCTTCGCCCTCATGGTGCTTCTTGCCATCTTGCTGTATCTCCGGCTAGGTTTGCACCTGGGTGCAATTATTCCAGGCCGACTGTAGTGGTGTCTCCCTCCAAATGGGAGGGCGGAATATTGGAATACTGGAACAATGGGTTATAATGAGCGAGGTGGTATCACTGCTGACTTAGCCGTCCTTAACAATTTGTTAAACAGCATTCCATTATTTCATGCTTCCCGCATAGGGACCATGATCACATCGGATGGCTGAACAGAATGAGGGCAAGATGAGGCATGTCGATTCGGACTATCTGGCTCCAACAGCAATTATTGACAGTGATCATGAAAGTATCCGGGATTATTCCATCAAGAGTATAGGGGCAAGTAAAGAGCCGATTGAGATCGCCGGGAAGCTTTATCTTGTTGTACGCGACAAGATCCTTTATGACCCTTATTCTCCTTTTTATCTTCCTGAACACTACCGCGCAAGCTATGTGCTCAAGCGTGGCAGAAGTTTTTGCGTACCCAAGGCCTCTCTCCTCTGTGCCTTGGCAAGAGCCTCTGGCATTCCTACCCGTATTGGTTTTGCTGATGTCCGGAATCATCTTGCCACAAAGCAGCTAATTAAGTTCATGGGGAGTGACCTTTTTGTCTACCACGGTTTTGTGGAGTTTTATCTGGAGGGGAAATGGGTAAAGGCCACACCTGCTTTCAACATTGATCTTTGCAGAAAGCACCATGTCCCCCCTCTTGAATTTAACGGTCGTGAAGATTCTCTTTTCCAAGCCTATAATTTGCAAAATCAAAGATTCATGGAATATGTCGATTTTCATGGACTTTATGCGGATATTCCTGTGGATCAGATTGTCGTTGCGTGGGAAAAAGCTTACGGGAAGGATCGTGTGAGGAACTGGATAAGAAAGCTCGAAGAAGGAAACGACCGCAGTCTCTCCGACTTTGCGAAGGAGGAGGTGTTGAACGAATAGGCAGATCAAAATCCTTGAATTCTTGCTTTAAATCAGGTATGGTGGTGGAATTACGGGGAGGGAAATTCAGATGTCCCAAAAAAAGATTGCGGAGATTCTGAAACTGGTTGAGTTCCTCAACGGGGAGGTAAAAGAGGTTTCAAAAAGATTAAGTCGTGTG
>Ga0154839_1239_pt2 | contig 11646 bp, 11 predicted proteins | sample Rifle2008BG16ft_FD_116143 | JGI IMG/M metagenome (GOLD analysis project Ga0154839, IMG submission 116143) | Deltaproteobacteria bacterium RBG_16_47_11
ATGCCTGGAAGCGATTTGAAACTTTCAGAGTCGAGGACAGAGGGCTACCGTCACTTTGCCAATAAGATCTGGAATGCCTCACGCTTTGCCCTGATGAATCTTGAGGGCTTTCATGTTGACAAAATCGCCCAGGAGGTTCCTCCGGAGGATTTTAGCCTTCCGGATCGTTGGATTCGGGGAAGGTTAAACCAGGTCATCCGGGAAGTACACCAATCCTTGGAGGAGTACAAATTCAACGAAGCCTCCCATACCCTCTACCATTTTATCTGGCATGAGTTCTGCGACTGGTATCTGGAGATGACCAAACTCTACCTCTATAAGGAAGGAGATAGGAAGAGACAGAACCTTACCCAACAGACGCTCATAGAGGTCCTCGATGCCATTCTCAGATTACTTCATCCCTTTATGCCGTTCATTACGGAGGAGATTTGGCAACAGCTTCCCGGTTGTAAAGAAAATGAATCGATTATGGTCGCCGAATTTCCAAAACCACATGAAAGATATGATGATGAAGCCGTGGCCAGTGAGATGGGGCTGGTCATCGAAGTGACCAATGCCCTTCGGAACATTCGAGGAGAGATGAACCTTCCACCAGGAGAGCAGATTACCGTGCTCTTTCGAACGAGGACTGAAGAAGTGGAGAGGAAGCTTCGAGAGAATCAATCCTTCATTCGGTTTCTCGCGCTGGTGGATGAGTTTAAATTCGGGCAGGATATCGAAAAGCCACTCTACAGTGCCTTTGTGGTTGTTCGAGATGTTGAAATTTTTGTCCCGATGGAGCGGTCTCGAATGGAAGAGGAGGCCAAGAGACTTCAGAAGGAGATATTGAAAGCCGAGAAGGAAAGTGCTTTCGTCATGAAGAAACTCTCAAACGAGCAGTTTCTTTCTAAAGCACCTCCAGAAGTTGTTCAGGAGGTGAAGGAGAAGGCGTTGGAGTTCCGTACCCAGCGCGAGAAATTGGGAGAAAGCCTGGTGAAAATCAAAGAAAGGCTAGGATAAAGAATAGCGTTGGGGGATGTATTAAATCCGAAGCACGAAATCCGAAACAATAACGAATGACCGAAATCCGAAAGGAGTGGTGAATAAACTCTGAGTCGTTTGAAAATCAGGATTTTGAATCTGTTACGAGTTTCGGTATTCGGATTTTGAATTTCCCGATAACCCCTGTCGTGATGTTTACAAAGGAGTTGATGGGTACCTTCGAGGAGTTAAACGAATGAAGATGGATATTGAAAAGGTGGCCAGTCTGGCTCGCCTGGAGCTGTCTGAAGAGGAAGAGGTGACTTTTGGGAACCAGATGGAGCAAATCCTTACCTATATGGAACAATTGAATCGCCTCGATACGACTGGAGTGGAACCTACTTCCCACGCCATCCCCATCCACAATGTCTTCAGGGACGACGAAGTCAAACCGTCTTTTCCACAAGAAGAGGTGTTGGCGATCGCACCCGATGAAGAGGATGGGCATTTTAGGGTGCCGAGGATCATCGAATAACTGGAGTGCCTAAAGTTAAAAAATATAAAAAGGAGAAAATGTTTTTGGCTTTTAACTTTAGAAACTTTAGCTCACTTTTGGCATTTTAGGCACTTGTGGAATGACAATGACACTGCATCAATTGACCATTCACCAATTACACGATCTCCTCATCAAAAAAGAGGTCACCTCCAGAGAGGCCACGGAGGCTCTCTACCGACGGATCGGTGAAGTAGACGCAAAGACCAAAGCGTATCTCTTATTAACAGAGGAAGAAGCCTTCCGTCAGGCGGGCCAAGTCGACGGTAAGATTGCGAGGGGAGAGGAGATTGGAGACCTTGGAGGAGTCCCGATTGGACTCAAAGATATCCTTTGTACAAAGGGGATCCAGACGACTTGTGGCTCCAAGATTTTAGAAGGGTATATCCCCTTTTACGATGGAACAGTGATTAAGAAACTAAAAGAAAGGAATGCCGTTTTCTTGGGAAAACTCAACATGGACGAATTTGCCATGGGGTCCTCCACAGAAAACTCAGGATTTCAAATCACTCATAATCCCTGGGACCTTGAGCGGATTCCAGGAGGTTCCAGCGGTGGTTCGGCGGCCGCGGTGGCCGCTGACGAGTGCATCGGCGCTCTGGGAACCGATACGGGCGGCTCGATTCGACAGCCAGCCGCCTGTTGCGGCGTGGTCGGATTGAAACCCACTTATGGCAGAGTATCCAGATATGGACTCGTCGCCTTTGCCTCCTCTTTGGATCAAATCGGTCCGATCACAAAGGATGTGGAAGACTGCGCTATTCTGATGAATGCGATCAGCGGCTACGATCCTTGTGACTCGACCTCGGTCAATGCAGAGGTCCCGGACTATAAGCAATCGCTGAAAAAAGACGTCAAGGGGATTCGAATCGGGATCCCTGAAGAATATTTTTTGGAAGGAATGGATGTGGAGGTGGAGAGATCCGTCAGGGATGCCATCGATTCTTTTAGGAGATGGGGAGCAGAAATCCAGAGGGTCTCTTTGCCTCATACGGAATATGCCGTGGCCATCTATTACATCATTGCGACGGCAGAGGCCAGTTCCAACCTGGCTCGATATGATGGGGTGAAGTACGGGCTGCGTTCAAAAGGATATCGGGATCTGATGGAAATGTATACTCAGACTCGAGCCAAAGGGTTCGGAAAAGAAGTGAAACGAAGGATCATCCTGGGAACCTATGTTTTGTCTGCCGGATATTATGAAGCCTACTACCGAAAGGCTTCACAGGTAAGAACCTTGATCAGAAAGGATTTTGAAGAGGCCTTTCAAAAGGTGGACGTCATTGTGGCACCGACCGCACCTACGCCGGCCTTCCGAATCGGTGAGAAGGCAGAAGACCCCCTTCAAATGTACTTATCCGATATCCATACCATCCCGGTAAACTTGGCAGGAATTCCAGCGATCTCTATTCCTTGCGGGTTCAATCATGATGGGCTTCCTATCGGACTTCAGATCATGGGAGAGCACTTTGATGAAGGGATGCTCATCAGGGTGGCCTACGCTTTTGAGCGAAACACCGACTTTCATCTTAAAAGACCAAGCCTGACTTAAGGGTTCAAGGATCGAGCGCCCGAATCCACCTTCCACCTTCTACTTTCCATCTTTTGTATTTTCCCTGATCCAGGTGAGGTAAGCCGAAGAACCTTCTGTGATGGGAAGGCTGATAATTTCAGGAACGGAATAAGAGTGAAGGGACTTCACTCTTTTCTTCAACTCTTCAAACCGATGTTTCTGTGTCTTGATGATCAACAACCATTCCTTTTCGTCCCAGATTTTCCCCTCCCACCGATAGACGGAGCGGATGGGGGCAACAAGGTTAACACAAGCGGCCAGATGGTCCTCGACCAAGATATTGGCAATCTTTAAAGCTTCGTCTTCCGAGCCGCAGGTAACTAAGACAACGATGGGGTCAGACATAGCCTTGCTAAAATTCGAAATCCGAATATCGAAATCCGAAAAATCTCAAAATATAATGGAGCAGGCCAATTCACAAATCTTGCATCCGGAGCATCGTTCAGGAACAACTGCCAACTTCCAAGACATGATTTTCTCCTTGTTGTGTCACTTTCCCCCGTTGAGAGGCTTTGTCAAAATCCCTTTTTGTCATTCCGAGCGATCGGAAGGAGCGCGCCAATCTCTTAGGTGTCATGCCGTTGAACCTTTGACCGATGAAAATCAGACCTGGTTCAGCATCACGTTTGGATAAAGTTTGGTCAGGTCTTACTTTCAATCCGAAGCGAAACTTCAGCCTTTACCTTAACATTAACATTGCGTTGTTATTGGCTGAATTTATTGTTCTTTCTTCCAAAATACTTTTTTGAAAGCTTTGAAGGCCTTCTCAATTTCTTCAGCGGTGACATCCAAATGGGTGACCAGGCGGATTTGCATCTTGCCAAAAGCATGGATGAGGATTCCCTCTTTCTTCATCGCTTCAGCCACCTGGGCGGCCGTCGTCCCGGTATTAGCGACATCAAAGATAACAATATTTGTTTCTACATGTTTAGGGTCGATAGAGACTCCTTTCAATTCTTTCACACCCACCGCCAGGCGCTTTGCATTCTGATGGTCTTCTCTTAGACGTTCCAGGTGATGGTCTAAAGCATAAATCCCAGCAGCGGCAATGATTCCTACCTGACGCATTCCGCCTCCGAACATCTTTCGAAAACGATGAACGCGATCGATGAATCCTTTGGAGCCAGCGACCAGGGAGCCAATGGGAGCTCCTAATCCCTTGGAAAGACAGACTGATAAAGAGTCTGCCCATTGAGCGTATTCTTGGGGTTTGATTCCCGTGGCCACGGAGGCATTCCAAAGCCTGGCCCCGTCGAGATGGACAAATAGCTCTTTCGATTTTGCCAATCGACTGATTTCAGCCATTTTTTCAAGAGGGTAGATGGATCCGCCACCGCGGTTGTGGGTGTTTTCAAGACAGATCAGTCGTGTGACTGCGAAGTGATGGTCGGCAGGCCGGATGCTTTCTTCAATCTGAGAGGCATCAAGGATGCCCCGTGAACCTTTGAGGCACTGAAATTGGATACCCGAAAGGGCCGCTCCGGCCCCACCCTCAAAATTATAGGGATGAGAAGACGCTTCAATGATCACCTCATCGCCAGGCTGGGTATGGGACTTGATAGACAACTGATTGGCCATTGTCCCTGACGGGACGAAGAGGGCAGCCTCCTTCCCGAGAAGATTGGCCACCTTTTCCTGCAGGGCATTTACAGTAGGATCCTCTCCAAAGACATCATCGCCCACCTCTGCCTCTGCCATGGCCTTTCTCATAGCAGGCGTGGGCTTGGTCACGGTATCGCTTCTGAGATCGATAAAGTCCTTCATATACCCCCTGGGAAATGACCCACTGAAAGTTTGGGGACAGAGATTTATCTGTCCCCAAAATGATCATTACTAACTCATCAAAGAAATACAATTTTAAAGAATGCGTGTCAAGGTCTGAAGGGGTCTGAAAAGGAAAACAAGTATGCAAGCGCGGTCTCTTCTTTTTTGGGGATTTTATTAAAATTGGCGTCTGTGATTCAGACAGTAAGACTATAGACCTCAGACATCAGACTCAAGAGGGGAAATGGCCTGAAATTACATAAAGAAGAACACCTATAAGCCCATTATGAACGAAAGAATTTCGAAGAAATGAAATATAACGGTAATTCCTTATATTAAAAGAGTCTGATGTCTAATGTCTGAAGTCCAGCGTCTGAATTCCAAATTGATGTAGCGTTTCTTGATTGAGATCGGGTGGCGTGCTATGTTAAGCACAAGTACGATAGAACGGAGCGATTCGAGGAGGTGAAGATCATGGAAAACACTCCTTTTTCTGAATTTGACCTCTCAGGAAAAGTAGCCCTTGTTACCGGAGCAGCGAGGGGCATGGGCCGCGAATTTGCCCTGGCCCTGGCGAAGTACGGAGCCGACCTGGTGGTGTGTGACATCCTTCCTGAACTGGAAAAGATCAAACCCGAGATTGAGAGGCTCGGCCGCCGGGTTTTAATCCACGAGGCAGACCTTTATAAGATTCCGGAAATCCACGGCATGGTAAACGAATCAATAAGGGTTTTCGGCCGGATCGACATCCTGATCAATAACGCGGGGATTAACATCCCTCAATGGGCGACGGATGTAACGGAAGAAGCATGGGATAGAGTCATCAACCTTAACCTCAAGGGACTCTTTTTTTGCTGCCAGGCCGTGGGAAAGGTGATGATTCGGCAGAGAAAAGGAAAGGTCATAAATGTTTCCTCTACAATGGGTAGTGTGGGGCTCGAACGAAGGGCCGCCTATTCGTCGAGCAAGGCAGGAGTTAACCTCCTGACAAAGGTTTTGGCTATCGAATGGGCTCCGTATGAGATCAACGTAAATGCGATTGCTCCGACCTTCGTTGAGACTCCGTTGACAAAGCCGATGTTTGAAGAGAAAGGTTTTCGGGACTCTGTTCTGGAAAACATTCCATTAGGCCGAATAGCGCAGCCCAACGATATTACCGGAGCAGTCATCTATCTGGCTTCGGAGGCTTCCAATATGGTCACAGGCCATGTCCTTCTCATCGACGGAGGCTGGACAGCCCATTGAATCGAATCAAACAGAGAAAGAGGGTTGAGAGGCAAGAACGGATATAATAATATCGGCCGTGGCGGTGGTGGTCCGCTTATGGGTGGAATAATATATCAGGTTCAAACCTAAATTATACATTTCAAGGTGTACCTCCAAATAGCCCCTTTGTTTGAAAATGCAACCCACCGATTTTACAGTCTTCAGCTCTTCGTAACAATGATGCTATATCGAAATTCCTCATAAAATCAACCTTAGAAGGGAAAGATCCCTTGCATTTCACCGCCTGATGCGTTATTTTGGTCTCCAAGGAGGGTAAATCTTTTCCATGTATAAACGGGCGATTGCGATTTTCGCCTTGTCTATCTTTCTTTTCAGTTGTGCAGCACAAGTCGCCAATACCCCTCCACCTCCTCCTGCTCCACCTCCACCTGCTCCTCCTGCTCCACCTGTGCCACCCCCTGCGCCCCAACCTGTTCTCCTCCCTAACCTTACCATTTTGGATATTTCTTTAAGTGAGACTGGAAAGATAGAGGTGATGCTTTCGAATACTGGGGAGGGGCCTGCTCCGTATGGAGTTGGGAGTTTGGCGATTTATGTAGATGGTCTTTTGAAATGGAAAGACTCTCTCGGAACCCTTCCGGATCAGAGCTTTCTTGAGCCAGGAGGGTCTACCCTCTACACCACTCCGGTTGAGTTGGTCGGTAGGCACGAGGTCCGGGCCGTTCTGGATAAAGAAGAGAAGACGGTTGAAGAAAATAAATTGAGTAATGTTTTTCCTAAAGTCTTAGGAAAAGAAAAATCAGAGACCAAACCCCTTCTTCCTGACCTTGCCATCACCGATCTTTTTCTCACCCCGCGGAGGGAATTGGCAGTGACCATTGCCAATTCCGGAGACAGCCCGCTTCCCTTAGGGGAAGGAAATCTGAAGATCATGGTCGATGGGGCTCTGAAAGGAGGTTATCGATTGAGAAGCCTTTCTGATCAGTCCTCTCTTCCTGTGAAAGGAAAGATGACCCTGACAACCCCGTTGGTCCTTTTCGGCCGACATGAAGTTGATGTCCATGTGGGTTTTCCTAACGAGGTGAAGGAGTCCAGTGAAGACAATAACAGGCTAAGGAAAATGCTGGAGGGACCTCCTGTTGGACCGGACATCGTCGTGAAGCACTTGGAGTTGACGGAGGATTTAGAACTCATGATCGTCCTATCCAATGTCGGTGAAGTCGATCTCCGGAAGGGCGCCATCTTTCAGATTCAGGTGTCTGTGAACGACCAGAAGATGTCGGAATTTGACCACTTCATTTCTGAGGCATTAAAGGCCAATTCTAAGAATCGTTACATCGTCGCCCCTCCGTATCAGGTAGGTATTGCCGGGATCTCCAAAGTGAAGGTTTCTATCTCCCCGGAGTTATCCTCCGATGATATCCATTTAGAAAATAATATCATTGAAAGAACATTCATTATCTTTCCGCTTAAGATCAGACCTCAGGGAAAAGAAGAATTCTCTTTTTCTTTTTCCGCCCCCCGACTCGGGAGTAAAGGTCAACCGGAAAAGGTGACGATCGAGGCAAGGTGGGAATGGGGCGGTTCCTCCCTCAAGCTTTCTTTCAAGAAATCGGGAAGCGTTGATGGAATTTCCACCCTCACAGGAAAGAGCCCTCTCAAGGTGGAATTTCCTATTCCTTTTGAAGAAGCTCAGAAAGAGATTGTTTGGAGTATCTTCATCACGAATCTCATAAAGAAGAAGGTGGAAGGACATCTCATCATTCAGCATCCTTAAGGGCAACATCCTCGACGGGGTTTTGAATGGCGATGGAGTGAGAATGCAGTCGACGACTCTGATTTTGGGACTGATCATTGCTGCAGGCATCGCTTTTTTCTTCTTCATTGAGCTCCTCCTCATGGAACGGAGGTGGAAGAGGCTTTTCGAGGAGATCAAGACCGATTCATCGTCCCAGCCGATGTGGATCCTGATGCAACAGCAGATGGAGCAGTTAAGGGGACATATGAGTGATGGATTGAATAAGAATATTTCCCTCCTCACTGAGCAGTTGCGAGCCATCAATGAGCAGGTGAATCAGCAGCTCCAACTGGTAAACCAACAACTTCAGAACTCCAGTGGACAGATCGGTCAGCGACTCGATACGGCAAGACAGGTGATCGGTGAGGTCAGAGAGAAGCTCGGAGAACTCTCGAAGACCAGCGAACAAATACATGAAGTCGGTAAAAACATTGCCACCCTTCAAGAAATCCTCCGTCCTCCCAAACTGAGAGGAGGGTTGGGGGAGCAATTCTTGGGAGAGTTGTTATCCCAGATTCTTCCCCCTCAATTCTATAGCCTTCAATACCCTTTTTCGAGTGGAGAACGAGTCGATGCCGTGGTGAGGCTGGGAGAGAAGCTTGTTCCGATCGATTCGAAGTTTCCCCTCGATAATTTTAGGCGAATCATTGAGTGCAAGACGGAAGAAGAAAAAAAGGGGTTCCAAAAGGTTTTTTACAGGGATGTCAGGAAACATATTGACGACATTGCCAGCAAGTATATTCTCCCCCAGGAGGGAACCTATGATTTCGCCTTGCTCTATATTCCTGCGGAAAATGTCTATTATGAAACAATTACCAAAGATGAGTCGTTTGGAGAGGAGAAGGGGGTTTTGAATTATGCACTGGTCAAAAAGGTGATCCCTGTCTCCCCAAACTCTTTCTATGTCTATCTCCAAGTGATCGTTCTAGGGTTGAAGGGATTGCAGATCGAGAAAGAGGCTCAGAAGATACAGGCCTTGCTGTCCGGCCTGAAAAAAGACATCGGAGGTTTTCAAGAGGACTTTCAATTGGTAGGAAAACATATCACCAACGCGATGAATAAGTTTGAGGAAGCCAGAAGACGATTGGATAAATTCACTTTTAATCTGGAGCAGATCGAAAATCAACCTTCATTGCCTTTCAAAGAAAAACAAGGGGAGGGGATGGGTTCTTAATCCTGCTCGCAGAGGGGGAACGAAGGTATTGGGGTGTTATTATTTATAGTGAACGGCTTATCAAAGTAGTCATTGCGAGGAGTCCCGCTTTGGCGGGACGACGTGCCTGCACGCCGGAGTGCTTGAACAAAGATATTCTTACAGTATGAAGTTTCGGCACGCAGGCGTGGCAATCTCACGGGATTGCTTCACTTCATTCGCAATGACGCCTCACGATAGCACCTTATTTGTGATGCTCACTTACTCTAGGTAATCCGGAGCAGCCTTGAAAGATGATCCCTAGCAGGGAAGAATGTCTGAGTCTCATGAGTAGATATGGAATGTTGGAGAACATCATCTCCCACAGCCTGGAGGTAGCCAAGGTAGCCCTTTTCATTTCAATCGAGCTAAATAAGAAAGGCCAAAGGATCGATCTCGGTTTAGTGGAAGCAGCCTCTTTATTACATGACCTTGCCAAGACAGAGTGCCTCAAGACAAGGGATGACCATGCACAGACAGGCTCTCAGCAATTAAAGAGGATGGGGTATGAAAAGGTTGGAGAAGTCGTGGCGCAGCATATTTGGTTAGGGAAAGAAGGAGACCCCTCGTACGTCTCAGAAGAGGAAATCGTAAATTATGCGGATAAACGAGTGATGCATAATCGGATCGTCTCATTAGAGCAGAGGTTTAACGATCTCAAGGCAAGATATGGTCTAAATCAGAAGGCCATGGACTACTTGGAGCGATTGCAGAAAGAGATCTACGAAATCGAGAATAAAATCTTTTTTATTTTGCAGATCGACCCCAATGAGCTTCAACATTTTTAAAGGAAAAGGATCGCTGCTTAACAACATCTAAATTTCAAATTCAAAACAAAAGATGCTGTTAGAGAGTTGCTATCGGAATCTCGTTAATCCCCCTTTTGCAAAGGGGGATTAACGATGGCTCCCCTTTGGAAGGGATCACGAGCACCTTTGGCAGCGATCACATTTTGAATCTCCTTCAGGAGGTGGAAGGAAAACTTCCAGACGAGAAGGAAAAGATGTTAAGATCCATTGACCGCTATCTTTCCCTTCCGAAAGGAAAAAAGGAAAACTTTCGATTAGGAAAGAGGACTGGAGTCTATCAATCAGTGGAGGACCTTTCCAAACCAGAACGGGGGATCCGGGTGGAAAGGGCCCTTCAGTAGATTGAATCAGAGAGGCCAGGAGGCATTGAGAAGGTCCTCTCCGATCTGATGGAGTCGTTTCTATGATGGAGGACCGAGGGTTTAAGAAATTAAATTTTTTGAAATAAAAGGCTTGACTTTTAAAATATCGATGGTTTATGATGGGCATCGTTTTAAATAACCTGTTACCCATTCAACTCAAAACAATTTATCCTTAAAAAAGGAGGTGATTTAAATGACGAAGGCGGAGTTGATCGCCAGCATCGGGAAGGAGGCCAAGATCTCGAAAGCGTCGGCTGAAAAAACCATTAATGCATTTACCAATACGGTGATGAAGGCATTAAAGAAAGGAGATAAACTGGCCTTGACTGGATTTGGGACGTTCTCTGTGGCGAAGAGGAGGGCTAGAACAGGGAGAAATCCCCAAACCGGAAGGGAGATTAAGATTCCTGCCACCCGAGTGGCAAAATTCAAAGCAGGTAATTTGTTAAAGAGTGCGGTAAAGTAATCCTTAAATAAGATAAATCCTGCTTCATAAGTTCTAATAAAAGGGGGAGAAATTTGAAATTCTCCCCTCTTTTGTTATCAGAAAAGACCAAGAAACCGGTATTTGATAGGTAGTATATGAACAGGTTGTGAACATCGAGGTTCTGAAAGTTACTTCATCAACCACAAGATCTTGTGGTTTTTAGGTTTGTAGCCATAAAAATGTAACCCTTTGAAATTTCAATACTTTATTTAAAGCACTTCTTCTATAAATTCAATTATATAAGGAAATTGAAGGGGTACATAAGGCCAAATCACTTTTTTCCACAGGATTTACACATCATTAGAAGCCATTCTTCCAGGCATTGATTTCTATGCATTAGAGGACGGCACCACCCTGTTTCCCTTGGTCTTGTGTCGATTGCCCCACATATCATGCGGAGACCATGACGGAATCGGCAAAAGAATGCGTCCCACCTGGCAACCACAGGAAGATTCATTACTGGAGAAGAATATATTGTTCTTGAGCAATATATCCGGGCCTGCTTATCGCTTATCTCTCTTAGGGGCTTGTCTTTCTTGGTTGAGATGTCTTTTCGTTTGCTTTAGAGTGAAATAGAGCGGAATAGGGGGGATGAAAAAAAATGGAATTGAAAGATGGAACGCTTTTTGTTATCTTTAGGTAGTAAATAAAGGGATTCGTCTTAGGGGTGACTGATGAAACATGTGATTCTCGGGACAGCCGGGCACATCGACCACGGAAAAACTTCTCTTGTTAAAGCCCTCACAGGGGTGGATACAGATCGATTGAAAGAAGAAAAGGAAAGGGGGATCACCATTGAACTGGGATTTACTTTCTTAGACCTACCCAGCAGAATCCGATTGGGGATTATCGATGTGCCAGGCCACGAGAAGTTCGTTAAGCATATGGTGGCGGGCGTTTGGGGAATCGACCTGGTCGCCT
>Ga0154839_1220_pt5 | contig 11315 bp, 12 predicted proteins | sample Rifle2008BG16ft_FD_116143 | JGI IMG/M metagenome (GOLD analysis project Ga0154839, IMG submission 116143) | Deltaproteobacteria bacterium RBG_16_47_11
CAAAGTTCCCGCAGAAATCCGTCGTGCAGCCGTTCCAACTGCCATTGCCGTCCATATCCAGGTTCCATGCACCGTCTCTGAAAAAGCCGATTGCGTGGGGGTTGATTGCAAAAGTGGCTTCGATCGAATGGTTCGAGGTTACATGCGAGACCGTGTAACTGCCGGATACCACTAAAGCTGTCACATCAGTGCCGTTGTCGATCAGACTTTCCAGGTGATGTTCTTCATCGGGCGTTATTGTGCACACCGAACTGGCCCCGCAGTCTACCGGTGTTGTGCAGGAGATCGTGCCAGCCCCGACGCCTACGGCTGTTATCGTATAGGTGGCGTCTAATAAGAAAACCTGGATGCGATGGTTCCAATGATCAACGACATAGACAAGGCAGGGTGATTTTACTGCCACTCCGTAGATTTCATTGAACTGCCCGTCCCCTGACCCGTAAGAACCCCATTGGGTGATTAAATTGCCGTTAGAGTCAAATTTCTGGATACGATGGTTGTCGGTATCGGCTACATAGACATTACCTAAACCGTCTACTTCGACTCTGGATGGATAATAAAACTGCCCGTCCCCTGACCCAAAAGAACCCCACTTTGTGATAAAGTTCCCATTGGGACCAAACTTCTGGATACGGTGGTTATACCTGTCAGCCACATAAACATAGCCCGATGAGTCCACTACTACTCCAAATGGATTGTTGAATTGACCATCCCCTGACCCGTAAGAACCCCACTTCATTAAAAAATTACCCTCAGAGTCAAACTTCTGGATGCGATGATTAACCTGATCAGCCACATATACATAGCCCGATGAATCTACAGCAACTCCACGGACAGTATTAAACTGGCCGTCCCCTGTTCCTCCAGAACCCCACTTCCTGATAAAGTTGCCGTTAGAGTCAAACTTTTGGATGCGATGATTAGGGCCATCAGAGCCATCGGCAACATAGACATTTCCAGAAGAATCCACTGCCACATCTTGTGGATAAATAAACTGCCCGTCCCCTGACCCAAGAGAACCCCATTTGGTGATGAAAGTGCCAATGGAGTCGAATTTCTGAATCCGATGGTTTCTGACATCAGCAACGTAGATATTATCGGCTAAGTCTAACGCCGCCCCTCCGGGTGTATAAAATTGACCATCCCCGGATCCGTAAGAACCCCATTTCGAAACAAACTCATAAACTTCCTGCCCTGACACTGTTTGAACCAACAAGAATCCAGTAAACACGACAAAAAGAAATACAGATAATGATCTAAGACCGCTCGTTTTCATTCTTTTCACCCCCCTGCGGAAGAGTCACCTAACCAGACAACGTTAGGAAGGTCGAACCCCACCCTTCACAGTTTAGCCCTCAATTGTTCTCCGACTATCCCTCCCACGATTGAGATCATTACCACGGAAAAATTTGGTCACATCTTGCATTACGACAAGTCGCATATCCTGCAAAGTTATCTCCATCTCCCCAAACAACCAGAACAGGCTAAATCTTAACACACTTTTAAAAAATAAAGAGCCTGGCTTCGTTTTCATGAAAACCAGGCTCTTGACTGTTAAACCATCTTCCTCACCCTAACCGATTGCTGCATACCAAGAAGGGCATAGGCGAGAATGCCGAAAAATAAAAAGAAGAACCCAGCAAAATAATCTCAGCCTATTTCGTTGACCGACCCTTACCTAAGAAAATCGCATAGCGCATAGCGTAACCGCAGAAACAAACAACTGCCTTCATTCTCCGAGCCTCCCTGCGGTAGGCAGGAGCAGCGTGCCGTCCATGGGTAATTGAATTGTTCATTAAACACCAATCTATTAGACACACAACAAAAAAGTTTTGTCAAGAAGAAAATTTGGAACGGTTTTCCATTTTTGTGAAAGAGTTTTCCACTGGTTTAAGTGCTTGAAATGAAACGAGTTAATCACGGACAAACAGCTAATCCAGGCTATCGCGTGCAGGGATTTCGCCTATCTCGCCATGGCCAGGACGCCCTGTCCGAATAGGCTGCTTATAGGAAATAAGCAGGAAAGAGCCGCGGATTGACAAGAAAGAAGGGATTGAGTGATAATGCAGTTAACTCATCCTCAGACAGGTAAATCTTTGACAGAATTATTCGAAAGGCTCGTTGGAAAGCTGGCGGAAGAGATAAAGGTCTTCTATTCTGGCCGGCTGGTTTCGCTCTCGGTCTTCGGGTCGGTGGGACGGGGAACCGCTACAGCGGAATCAGATATCGATCTACTCATCATTGCTACAGATCTGCCATCCGGGAGGATCAAGAGAGTCTCAGAGTTTACCTTTGTTGAAAATAGGCTGCAGCATGACCTCGACGAATTGAAGAAGAAGGGGATCTATCCCTGCTTTTCTCCTGTGATCAAGACTCCCGAGGAAGTGCTCGCCGGGAGCCCTCTCTTCTTGGATATGATTTTTGATTCTTTGATCCTCTATGACAAAGGGCGATTTTTCGAAACTTTCCTCGCTCGTTTCAAAGAAAGGCTCGAACAGTTAGGTGCCAGGCGAATTTTCCAGGGTGACCGTTGGTATTGGGATCTGAAACCCGATTACCAGAAAGGCCAAGTGTTTGAGATATGACCAACGTTACCCTTGCCCAAAGCTACTTGATCAAGGCTCAAAAACGACTGAAAATTCTGGATCTCCTTCTGACTGAGGAAGCTTATTCCGATGTGGTCCGGGAGGCGCAGGAGATTGTTGAATTGGCATTAAAGGGGATGCTCAGACAAGTGGGCGTGGAGCCACCCCGGTGGCATGACGTTAGTGATCTGGTCCTGGAGCACAGGAGCCGGTTTCCCGATCTGGTAGTCGAGAGGGCTGAGGATCTCGTCCGGATTTCAAGATGGCTAAGAAAGGAAAGGGAGTTCTCATTTTATGGCGATCTTGACTTTATTCCAACCGAACAGTATACGTCGGAAGACGCGCAGAGGGCGATAAGGGACGCCCAATTTGTGGTAGACACAGTTCAACTGGTTATCCGGTCAGACGCCTAGCCCGATTCACTCCTTTTTCAATAGTCATCCACCGTATTAACTTCCTTGCTATACGAGGTTATTGCTCTTCGCCAGCCATGAAGTCCAGCACATACCTCGCAAAAAGGTCAAAGTCATCCAGATTCTTCTGCAAGAGTTCATAAACAATTTCAGCCTCCACTTCCCAGTATAGATGAACCAGCCTATTTCGGAATTGCACCATCCGGCGAAGCGTTGCTACAAACGTTTCTGGGATCATTCCCTGTTCACCCAGGATTGCAAAAGAATCAGAATAACTCCTCATCAAGCTCTAATTGCGTCCTGTTGTAGGCACTTAAGCCGCAATCGGCACCATCACAAGTCCGATGTCCACATCACTTGATGGCAGCGTGCTGCCCTCCGCCGCTGAACCATAAAGATACGCCAACATCACTGGCCGATCAGGCAGAATGGCGGGCATTTCTCTCTTCAAACATGTCAGAATGTCGGATTCTTGAGTTTTTCCACTCATCACCTGCTACCTATCAAATTCATTGAGCCATAAGGCATTAAAATATAATACAAAGGAAATAAGATTACCAGGAAATCATCTGTTTTTATTCATCTCTCTTCCACCAGACGAGATTGAGTCAGGTTTTACTTCCTTTTCTTACCTCTGCCTTTGAGATCATTGAGTGGCCGATCTGCTAAGGGAACTTTCCGAAAAACATCCCATTTCAGACGAGTTGCACAACGGAGCGCTTGAGCTGGACAAGGCGTAAAATCTGTTCACCTTTTCTGGTTCAGTTGAAGGTCATGCTCGACCATCATCTTGATCAATCCATCAAAGGCAACCCTGGGCTGCCAGCCCAGCTTCGTCTTCGTCCTTTTGGAGTCTCCGAGCAGACAATCGACTTCTGCCGGTCTTAATAGGCTCGGATCAGTCCGAACATAGTCTTTCCAGTCCAATCCGACATGGTCGAAGGCAACTCGAACCAAATCTTTCACGGAATGGGAAATTCCGGTCGCGATGATATAATCATCAGGCTCATCCTGTTGTAACATCAAATACATGGCCTCCACATAATCTCCGGCGAAACCCCAATCCCTTCGCGCATCGAGATTTCCCATCCTCAACTCCTTTTGTAATCCCAGTTTAATTCTCGCGGCCGCACTCGTCACTTTTCTGCTAACAAACTCCATTCCCCTTCGAGGCGATTCATGATTAAAAGAAATGCCTGAACAACAGAACATTCCATAGCTTTCCCTGTAGTTGATCGTCATCCAGTGGCCATAAACCTTCGCGACTCCGTACGGGCTTCGGGGATAAAAAGGGGTTTTCTCGTTCTGAGGGGTTTCCCGGATCTTCCCAAACATTTCGCTCGATGAGGCCTGATAAAAGCGAATTTTAGGATTGACAATGCGAATGGCTTCGAGCATCCTTGTGACGCCAAGGGCCGTGAATTCACCGGTTAATACCGGCTGGTTCCATGAGGTAGGCACAAAGGACTGGGCTGCAAGATTATAGATCTCGTCGGGTTCAGAAGATCTTAAGGCCTCGATCAGGGAATTTTGATCCAGCAAATCGCCCTGAATGATGTCCAGTTTTTCCTGGATATGGCTGATTCGTTCAAAGTTAATCGTACTGGTCCTTCTGACCATTCCGAAGACTCGATAACCCTTTTCGAGGAGAAACTCCGCTAAATAGGAGCCATCCTGGCCTGTAATTCCGGTGATCAGAGCTTTTTCCAAAAGACCCTCTCTATCGAAAAGTTTTTTTGCCCTGTTCTGCATTTCTTAGTTAAATTAGAATAAATCAATTGTCAACTCATTTACAAAGATTTCCACTTAGAAAATAGCTTTCAACCCCCCCGCCTCCCTGAAGCTGTGAACCTCTCGACTCCCCGGCCTAAAGGCCGGGGCTTGCTCGAGGTTTACTCTGAGCCGCGCCTTTTTCCCCACCTTAAAAGGTGGGGCTTCGCGCGGTCGAACGGGTGAAATTATTCAGAGAGACAGGTTGCTAAGGTAAGGGAAGCTCTCATCCCCGCTTTCCATCCGTTCATTCTTATTCCTCTCTATCCCTTTACACAAGTAACAAAAAGTCATAAAATTAACGAAATTAAGTGCTTTCTAAAAACTCTCACCATTGAATAGATCTCAAGAGGGCTAAAGTGGAACGAAGCAAAGATTGGCTGGATGAGGCCAAGGGAGACCTGGAGCATGCCCAAAATGACCTCCAACATGGTTTTTATAATTGGGCCTGCTTCTCATCTCAGCAAGCAGCGGAATTAAACCAATGATAACACCCGGAGTGGTTCTGTTCTCACCGGAGAAGAAATGGAGCGATATGTAATCACATGAAGATATGTCATGTTGTTCCCATCTACCTGCCAGGAATTCTTCCGGGATGTTCGAAGTATGTCCAGGATATCTCAAAGGGCCTCATAGAGAGAAAGCATTCCATTACCGTCCTGACCGCTAATGCGATCACCGGCAGGGGCTGGGTCGACCCTCTGTTCGGAAAATACTCTTCAATAAAGGAGGAGACGATCAACGGGGTGGGATTAAAACGGCTAAAAACCCGATGGCGGATCACTTCAACCCTGTACCTATTAAGAAAAATAGCCAATGGGTTTCTTCCCCGTCCGATCGGAAACATCGTTTCTCTTCTATCTGTAGGACCTTATCTCTCAGGTCTGGATCAAGAATTTAAAAAGGAAGGTTATGAGATCATCCATGCCACCGCGTTTCCCTTTGGCCTGGTGTGGCTGGTAATGAAGGCCTGCCAATCTCTCGGAATACCCTATGTCTGCACACCCCTGGTTCATTTTGAGGATCCGAGACATAGGAATCCCCTCCTCTGGAGGGCTCTTCAAGATGCGGCTGCCGTCATTGCCTGCTCAAATTATGAAAGAGAAGGAATGATTAGCAGGGGGATAAGCCCTTGTAAGATCCATCGGGTTCCGATGGGAATCCGTTTAGACGAATGGGAAAACCTAAATGGAGAACGGTTTCGAAGGAAATATGACTTGGAAGGAAGAAAAGTCATCCTCTTTGCAGGAACGAAAACCTATCAAAAGGGTGCTATCCATCTCCTGGAGGCGGTTAAGAGAATAGAAAAGAATATGAAAGACTCTATCCTGGTCGCGATCGGGTTGCCTACAAGGGAGTGGATGAGGAAACGGCATCTACTGAAAAAAAACCATCTCCTCGACCTTGGATATGTCTCAGAGGAAGAGAAAAGGGATGCCTTTGGTGCCTGTGATCTCTTTGTTATGCCCTCGAGATACGACTCCTTCGGAATCGTCTACTTGGAAGCATGGAAATGTTCCAAACCGGTGATCGGAGCAAAAGTGGGAGCCATTCCAGAAGTCATTAACGAAGGGAAGGATGGTTTGCTGGTGGAGTTCGGAAATGTGGATCAGCTCGCCTCGTCCATCCTTTATCTCTTGGATCATCCAGAGCTCTGCAGGGAGATGGGAGAACGAGGGAGGGAAAAAGTAATGAACCAGTTGAACTGGGAGAAAAATCTTCCCTTGATCGAAAAGGTTTATGAACAGATTCGGCCTTAACTCGACCCTTTCAGGAAAATGGCATTTTTTGATTTTGGCCCTCCCTTTTTTCGGATTTCTGATGATCACTCGCCTGGCCTTCCTTCCCATCGTTGACGAACACCTCTTCCATCTGAAAACGATAGAGCAGTTTGCCTCGTCATTCCCTATCTTTAATCTCAAAGACTACCCTTCCGCTTCCGGGCCGCTTCCCTATGTCTTCTGGGCAATTCTGGGAAAGCTCATCGGCTTCGAACTATGGAAGCTAAGATTCCTCACGGTTTTCATTTCCTATCTTGGCAGTGTTCTATTTTTTCGTACATGCCAGGAACAGAAGGTTTCGTTTCCTCTGCTAAAAACTCTCCTCCTCATCTTTTTCCCTTACATCTTCCTGTACTCCTTCACCATTTACACGATCAATTTCGCCCTCTTTTGGGAAATCTTCTCTTTGCGGTATTTTTTAAGGTATGTGGAATCCCAATCCAGTGCCGATCTTACATGGGGTTCCATGGGTTCCTTGGCCCTCGTCCTTTCCCGACAACTTGATGTAGCGCTCCCCGTAGGTGCGTTCTGCTTCTTCTTGCTCGGGAAGCATTTGAAAAAGCCGTCGGCCGTATTCCTCAGCATGGCGCCTATCCTCGGGTTTCTCCTGTTGGTAACCTATTGGAAAGGAATGACCCCGCCAAGATTTCAAACCGCACTGTCTCCTTCCCTTAAGCTCACTCATTTCACCCTTCTTCTCACGGTGATCGGCTTCTACTTTCAGCCCGTAGGTCTCCTCGAAGGGTGGAGGTTGAAGAGATGGGCTGCCGTCTTTCCTCTGCTCTTCATCCCGTATCTTCTCATCTTTCACGTTCCTTATCCTGAGGAGGGTTTGGGCATCGTCTATTATGGAATTGATCTCATAGGGAGAAAGATCTACAGTGGATTAGCAGGGATGCTCCCTCTCTATCTCGGAATGGTTGGAGGTTTGGTCTTCTATGGTATCGGAAGAGGAATCTGGGAGTCGGGAAAGCTTCCCCTCCTCTCTTATGTTCTGTTATTCTATTTGCTTTTCAACTGCCTCAATCCTTTCGTTTACGAACGCCATTACTACTTCGCATGGCCCCTCATCCTTTTATTGCTTCCCAGAGAGGTCTCAGGGAATCGATTTCTCTTAATGTCCGTTCTTGTTATCCTAACCGGTATCAGTATATTCTATGTTAAACTACTGGCGGTGTTCCCCAAATGAGGATCGGATGGATTGAAGTACTGAAGAAGGTCTATGGAGAAACGATTTACGCTGAGATGGCCCAATCCACCCTTTTGAGACGTCACGATCTTGAAAGGATCCATGTCGGTCTGGACCCTTTCAAGAAGTACCTTTACCCCAAACTTCTTTGGCGCCTCTTCAGGGTTTCTGGTGAAAAGGATATCTGGATAAGAAACTTCGATTCCATCCTCACGATGCCTTATGATCGCACCCAGGGTAAACATATTGCTTTAATCTTCCATATTGATCAATCCTTTCAGCCCCTCCATCTTCAAGTTCCCTGGGGCCTATTGGAAAAAGTGTTTTATAACCATCTCAGAAAAGTCAATGCCATTGTGACCATTTCGAAATACTGGCAGAACCATTTTCGGGAGAGAGGATATCCCAAGGTCTATCTGATTTACAACGCCTTTGACCCCGATCGATTTCACTTCCAAGAGGAGGAGATCGGGGAGTTCAAGAAGACATTTCGATTAGAAGGTAAACCCATCCTCTATCTCGGCAACTGTCAGCGCATCAAAGGGGTTGTGGAAGCCTACGAGCATCTGAAGGATATGGAGGGTTACCTTGTGACCAGCGGACGAAGAGAGGTGAATCTCCCTGCCTTGAATTTAGATTTAAAGGATAAGGAATATCGCTTACTTTTGAAGGCTTCATCAGTGGTGATCACGATGTCAAAATTTAAGGAAGGTTGGAACCGAACCGCTCATGAGGCCATGCTCTGTAAAACGCCGGTCATCGGTTCCGGTCTTGGAGGGATGAGAGAATTGCTGGAAGGAGGAGGCCAGATCATTTGCGAGGACTTTGATGATTTAAAGGAAAGGGTCTGCTATGTGTTAGAGCATCCGGAGATGGGTGAGGCGGGCTATGCGTTTGCAAAGCAATTTACAGTCAAGAGGTTCGAGAAAGAATGGCTGAATCTCATCGAGGGGGTCCATGAAGAGAAATAGGAAGATTGGACTCATCTGCTCTCCGGGAGGTCATCTGGTAGAAGTCCTCCAATTAATCGAGGCCTTTGAGGACGCATCCTTCTTTTTCTTAACGTATCGGGAGAAAGCGACCTTGAATCGAAAAAACACTTATTATGTAAGCAACTTTGCCAAGAATCCTCTCTCATTGGTTATGGGGATTTTGAAGATTCTTTATCTTTTTCTGAAAGAGAGGCCCGGGGTTCTCTTTTCCACGGGCGCCGAAATAGCCATTCCCTCTTTTTATATCGGAAAGTTTCTCTTTCGGACGAAGCTCATTTATCTGGAATGCAGCGCCCAAGTCTATAGCCCGTCTTGGACGGGAAGATGGGTTTATCCGATCACGGATTTATTTCTGGTCCAATGGGAACCTCTGCTCCGGCAGTATGGTTCCAGGGCGAAATATGTGGGTGGGTTAATATGATCTTCGTCACCGTAGGGAACGATTTTCGCAGCTTTGATCGACTCCTAAAAAAAATGGATGAGATTGCTCCCTTCATTCCAAGTGAGATCTTGATCCAAACGGGGTATTCGCGATACGTTCCCCAGAATACAAAACACGTTGATTTCATTTCCATGGATATAGCGATCGAATATATCCGGAAGTCAGAATTGGTGGTTTCCCATGCCGGCATTGGAACGATTATCCTTTGCAAGGAATATAGAATCCCTATCCTCATCCTGCCAAGGAGGAAGGCAATGGAGGAGCATATGAATGACCATCAATTAGAGATCGCTCAGGTCTTGGAAAAAAAGGAAAGCGAAGATATCCATGTCCTCTATGAGGAGAATCAATTAAAAGAGAACATTCTGAGGATATTGAAGGAGGGAGCGAGCGATCCCTCTCAAAAGGTTGCCGGAAAAACAAACCTCATCAAGACCATCCGAGATTTTATTAAAACAACCCGATCATGAACCCTTTTCCTTTAATCTCCGTTATTATTCTCAATTGGAATGGGAAGGAGTATCTTTATCCCTGTATCCAGTCGGTAAAAGAGCAATCCTATCCGAACATGGAGATCATTGTGGTGGATAATGCCTCAACGGATAGCTCCGTCGAATATATCCATCACCTTTTTCATGATCTTCATTTGATGATCAACCACGAAAATTTAGGTTACGGCGGGGGAAATAATCGAGGCATTCAAGAGGCCAAGGGGAAATATATTCTTATTTTAAACAACGACGCGGAGATAGAAAAAGATTGTGTGGAGTGGCTATGGAAGTGCATGGAAAGCGATAAAAGAATCGGTATGACAACCCCAAAGATTCTTATCTATGACCAAAAGGATACGATGGATGCGGCTGGATTGGTGATCTACCCAGACGGTCTATCCATCGGGAGAGGTCATTTAGAACCTCAAGCAAAGTATAGCGAGAGAGAGGAGGTTTTCTGTGGGAGCGGTTGCGCCTCTCTCTTGCGGAGAGAGATGCTGGACGAGATAGGCCTCTTTGACGAAGATTTCTTTGCCTATGCTGAAGATACGGATTTGGGGTGGAGGGCTAGACTTGCCGGATGGAAAGCCTACTATGTGCCTGAGGCGGTGGTCCACCATCATCATTCTAAGAAATTTGGAACTTACTCAGCGCTAAAGGCCTATCTCGTCGAAAGGAATCGGATCTGGGTGGCTTGGAAAAATTTTCCTTTTTCGACTCTCTGCTTATGGCCTTTATATACCTTGTTGAGGTACTTCTATCAGGGGATAGGGGTGCTGATCGGGAGAGGGGCCTCCGGGAGATTTGGACAGGAGTCTTCCCCCCTCCTCCTGATCCGCATTCTGATGAAATCCTGGTTACACGGGTTGAAGGGACTACCCGTCATCCTCAAGAAAAGAAAGGAGATTCAAAGGAGCAGGAGAATATCGAACCAGGAGTGCTATCGTCTCTTTAGAAAATATGGTATAAAGGCAAGAGAGATTGCTTTCATGGAGTAGGAGAGGAAGGATGGATCCTTTGAAAATTGGAGCTGAGGGCGTCCATGAATATTCTTGTGATCATTCCGGCCTTCAATGAACAGGAGACCCTCCAGACGGTTATTCGGGAGGTCAGAGGATCCCTGCCCCAATCGGATATCCTGGTGGTGAATGATGGTTCCACGGATTCAACGGGTGATATTGCAAGAAAGGAAAAGGTATTAATTTTAGAACATCCATACAATATGGGCATTGGAGCGACAGTGCAGACCGGGCTTCAATATGGATTAAGGAACGGTTATCACATTGCAATCCAAATCGATGGAGACGGACAACACAACCCAGAATCTCTTCCCTCTCTCATCAAGCCTCTTGTGGAGGGTCAGACCAATTTAGTGATCGGCTCAAGGTTTCTTTCCGATGGCGGTTTTAAATCAACGTTCCTGCGAAAAATGGGCATCAAGTATTTTACGTGCCTCCTTTGGATCTTCACCGGAAAAAAGATCACGGATCCCACCTCCGGATTCAGGGCAATGGATCGGAAAGGAATCGAGTTATTTGGGGAAGAGTATCCTTCCGATTATCCTGAAGTGGAAGCGCTTGTTTCAGCCAATAAAAAAGGATTGACCGTTCAAGAGGTCGCAACGACGATGAGACACCGCCAAGGCGGGACTT
>Ga0154839_1285_pt6 | contig 11249 bp, 8 predicted proteins | sample Rifle2008BG16ft_FD_116143 | JGI IMG/M metagenome (GOLD analysis project Ga0154839, IMG submission 116143) | Deltaproteobacteria bacterium RBG_16_47_11
GGTCAAATCCTGAATTCCACACTGGAGCAGCAGGAGGTTCGGAAAAGGGCCGTCGAGGCAGCGACCCAGCTCATGAAAGCTGAGACAGGGTCCCTTCTCCTCGTTGATGAAAATAAGGAAAAACTTTACTTCGAGGTGGCGCTTGGGGATAAGGAAGAGACGATTAAGACGATCACTCTCGACTTAGGGGAAGGGATTGCTGGTTGGGTTGCGCAAAAGGGGAAACATCTCATTGTAAATTCGCCTAAGAAAGATGCTCGTTTTTATATAGGCGTTGATGGGAGGACGAAATTTAAGACCCGCAATCTCATCTGCGTCCCAGTCAAAGTGAAGCAGAAGGTGATCGGGGTCTTAGAAGCGGTCAACAAACAGGATGGAGCCGATTTCACCGAAGAGGATCTCTCCCTTTTTAGCTCCTTGGCAGACCAGGTCGCCATCGCCCTGGATAACGCCCGTCTCTATCAAGAGCAGGAAGTAATGTTTTTTCAAACAGCCGAATCTCTGGCTGATGCGATTGAAAAAAGAGACCCTTATACAGGAGGACACACGCAGAGGGTCACCCTCTATAGTCTGGCCATCGCTCGGTACCTTCCATTAAAACCGATTGAGAAAAAATGGCTGAAAATTGCTTCTGTCCTCCACGATATTGGAAAGATTGGAATTGAGGATCAGATTCTGAAAAAACCGGCTCAACTTAGCCCTGAAGAGTATGGCGTCATTAAACACCATTCCGATCTGGGTGCAGAGATCATCGACCATATTCGGCAACTCAGAGATATCGTTCCGGGAGTAAAATACCATCACGAGAAAGTGAATGGAAGGGGCTACCCGAAAGGATTGAAAGGAGAAGACATCCCTCTCCTTGCAAAGATTGTGTCCGTTTCGGACACCTACGATGCCATGACGACCGATCGCCCCTATCGGAAGGCCTTGACGAAAGAAGCTGCCCTCAAGGAACTGAAGCGCTGTGGTGGTTCGCAGTTTGATCGTAAAGTGGTAGAGGCCTTTATGAAGGCCTACCGAAACGGAGAAATATAAAAACAAAAATTCTAAACCCTAAACTCTAAACAGAGCTGTGGGATTGGACCGATCCGGATTTAATTAGAGTCTGTTTATAAAGTCCCTTATTCCGTCATGCCGGACTTGAGGAACCTGCCCCGTACTCGGATACGGGGGCATCCAGACGCCGTCCCGACGAAAGTCGGGAACCATCTCAAGGACTGGATCCCGGCATTCACCGGGAACCCTGGATTCCGGCTGGAGTTTACCCCGTACTTGATACGGGGCCGGAATGACGAGTCACTTGGAAACGGTTAGTTTATGGACAGACTCCAACTAAACTAAAAGGGTCGGCTCCTATTTAGGAGAGGATCGATGTCAATTGAGGAGATCGTACAGTTGTGGAGGCGATCCCGTGCCATCTCCCGATGTATCACGGACTTTCGGATTTTCAAGAGACGGGAAGGGAGGGATAGCCCTTTTCCAGAATTCCTCCATCCTGCTTTGAAAAAGGCACTTCAAGAGCAAGGCATCGCGCACCTCTATTCCCACCAGGCTGATGCCATTGAAGCGGTTCATCGCGGGAGAAATGTGGTGATCGTGACCCCGACGGCCTCTGGGAAGACCCTCTGTTATAACCTTCCGGTCTTACATTCAAAATTGACTCTACCCGTTTCAAAAGCGCTTTATCTCTTTCCCACAAAGGCTCTATCTCAGGATCAGATGATCGAGCTCCAAGACATGATTCAACGAATCGGGGATTCGGTCGCTACTTTTACCTATGATGGGGATACTCCCCAGGAGGCCCGAGCCGCAATCCGCAGCCAGGGGGATATTGTCATCACCAACCCGGATATGCTTCACACGGCGATTCTTCCCCACCACACCAAATGGCTCTCCTTTTTTCAGAGCCTCAAATTTGTGGTCATTGACGAGCTCCATTCCTACCGAGGGGTCTTTGGTTCCCATATGGCCAATGTCCTGAGGCGATTAGACCGGGTCTGCCGCTTTTACGGCTCCACCCCTCAATTCGTCTGCTGCTCGGCGACCATTGCCAATCCTCAGGAGTTGGCTGAAAAACTTCTGGGAAGGGAGGTCGTCTTAGTCGATCAAAGCGGTTCTCCTTCCTCAGAGAAGATCTTCCTCTTTTACAACCCACCCCTGGTCAATAAAGAATTGGGGATTCGGGCGAACCATATACGCACCGCCAGACGGTTAGCTTCCCCTTTTATTAAAGAAGGAATCCAGACCATCCTTTTTGCGACGAGTCGGCTCTATGTTGAAGTGTTGACCAAATATCTCAAGGACCGATTTGAGAAGCGGCTCGAGGATAGGGGGAAGATCCGAGGGTATCGCGGGGGATACCTCCCCGAGGTGCGTCGGGAGATCGAAAAGGGGTTGAGGGATCAGCAGGTCAAAGCGGTGGTTTCCACCAATGCCCTTGAGCTTGGGATCGACATTGGAGACCTGGATGCCTGCGTGATCGCCGGTTATCCCGGCACGATTGCGAGCACCTACCAACAGGCGGGAAGGGTGGGAAGGCGGTCGGAGAGGTCGGTGGTTATCCTCGTTGCCAGAAGCCAGCCCCTCGATCAGTTCATCATTGAGAACCCGGATTATTTTTTCGGTCAGCCCCCCGAGCATGGGCTCATCAATCCGGATAACCTCATCATTCTACTCAGCCATATTCAATGTGCTTCCTTTGAACTTCCTTTTACGGATGGAGAAAAGTTTGGGCGGGAGAATCTGGATGAGATCTTAAGGTATCTCGAAGAGAAAGGGGTGCTTCATCATACAAACCAACACTGGTATTGGACCCAGGATGCCTATCCAGCCGAGAAAGTGAGCCTCCGTTCGATTTCGGAAGAAAATTTCGTTGTCGTGGATACCACCAGGAGAAGGGAAGAAGTGATTGCAGAGGTGGACTTTACGAGCGCCCATACCACCCTTTATGAAGGCGCCGTTTACCTCTGTGAATCCGAACTCTATACGGTTGAAAAGCTCGACTATCCCAACCGGAGGGCCTATGTAATAAAGACGCATGGGGACTACTATACCGACGCCATCGATTATACCGATGTCTCTATCCTGGAGGGCTTCGAAAGAAAACTGGGAGAAGGGATGGTGTATGAACATGGAGAGGTAAAGGTAGTGACCCGCGTGGTAGGATACAAGAAGGTCAAGTTCTATACCCTCGAAAACCTGGGTTATGGAAAGATTGAGCTCCCGGATCTCCAGTTTCATACCACCTCCTACTGGATGACTTTCAAAAAGGAGTTAGTGGAACGTCTTCCCTACGTTCGCTCAGGAGTCATTGATGGTGTCCTGGGGCTGGGATACGCCCTTCATTCAATGGCAGCCCTTCATCTGATGTGCGACCCCCATGACCTCAACCGCTGTGTCGGCGATCGAGGTGCGAAGTGGTTCCTCCGGCTCACGAGAGGTTCCAGAGGGATCTACTCCTCCTTCGATTCACCCGAGGAGATTCCGAAGGAGAGGTTGGACATTTTTGAGCCAACTCTCTTCCTTTACGATAATTATCCGGGAGGGATCGGATTCAGCCACCAACTCTTTGATGACACCCGGACCCTCCTTGAGAAGACTCAGAGATTGATCTCAAAGTGCGGGTGCCGCTCCGGATGTCCTTCCTGTGTGGGTCCTACAAAAGAGGTGGGCGAAACATCCAAAGAGGTGGCCTTGGCACTTCTCAAAGAAATAATAGAGTAATTATAGAAAAGGGTTTGAGGATTTAAGGGTTCGAGGGTTCAAGTGACAAAAATGTATTTGGTCACAGCGTCTTTGCGTAGTAGTGTTTCAATGGACTAAAGACTCAATGACTCGAAGACCCATGGTCACAATTCTCCAATGACTTGAAGTTTCAATCATTTCACCGGGTCCCTTGACTCCTTGACCCCTTGAACCCTATTATTATTGACAATGAATCTCAAAGAACGTCTGGAGCGTCTCACTTCTGTTTCGAAGCCGGTCCAGGAAGAGCGGTCCCAAGTCCTGCATGAGTTGAGAGAGAAACTGGATAGACTCCTTGAGCCCAGGAAGGTCTATCAGAAGGAAGAGGTTTACCCTATTGAACAGATGGTTAAGGGAGAAGTCGTTTCCACTCCTTATGGGGAAGCCTTTCAAGTGAAGGAGCATTTTCCTTGCCATCATCGCTATGGGGAAATGACCTTAGCAGAAATTCTTGGCATCCCTACCTATCCAGCCCATCTCCTCTCAAGGGATGAAAGACTCATAGAACTTGACCTCCCAAGGACCCTTTTTCTGGATACAGAGACGACCGGTCTGACCGGGGGGACAGGGACTCTTGTCTTCATGGTGGGATTGGGTTTTTTTCACGGGGAGGAATTTCTTACCCATCAACTTTTCATGAGAGACTATTCTGAGGAAAAGGGGTGCCTTTTCCTTCTCAATGAGCTCCTCGAGTCTTTTCGGTTTCTTGTCACTTTTAATGGAAGGCACTATGACGTTCCCCTTCTCGAGACCCGGTTCATCCTTTCCAGAATGACCTCTAAGATTCGGGAGATGCCCAATTTTGATCTTCTCTTTCCATCGAGGAAGATCTGGAAGGGGGCTTACGAGAATTGCCGTCTGGTTACCCTGGAGTCGAGACTTTTAGGTATGGGAAGGGAGGATGATATCCCATCGGAATGGATCCCTCACCTCTATTTCGAATACGTTCAAACCAGAGACGCCCGGAAGATTCACCGCGTCTTTTACCATAACCGGATGGATATCCTCTCCACGGTGGCCCTGATGGGAAGGATCCATCTTGTCTATCATGACCCCCAGGCAGCACGGCCCGGAAAGGGGATCGAACATTTTTCTCTGGGAAGGCTTTTCTGGGACCATGGCTTGCGTGAGAAGGCCATCCCTTGCTTTGAGATGGCCCTCAAGCGGTGCGATGATGATTTGGCGTGGGAAGTGATGCGATGGCTCTCCCTCGCCTTTAAGAAGACCGGTCAAACCGAGAAGGCTCGATCTCTCTGGGAGGAGATGTTGGCCTGGCCCTATCAAAAGGAGGCCTTTCCATTTATTGAATTGGCAAAATATCACGAGCACCAGTTGAAAAATTTTGAGAAAGCGATCGCTTATGTGGAGATGGCCTTAGAACAGTTTTCACCAGAACAACAGAAGGAAGTCGAAAGGCTCCTTCATAGAAAGCGGAGGTTAGAGGGGAAGAGACTCGGCCTTTAGCGTCCGTTCCACCCATCGTTTTTAGGTACATTCTTGACCTTGCCCACCCTGTCAATGGCTTAACTCGGGTTGGATATTTTCCAAGTTGGGGATGGGGCTTTATGTTATTAGGGTTTCGAGGGATGATGGGGCCGGTTATGATCTGGCGATTGTAGAAGAAACTTTCCTATTGACAGCCTTTAGATGAATTTTTATATTAGAAGGGGTGAACCCGCTGCATATCCTTATTTATGCCGGAGATAGAAAGAACACTAAAGAAAGGAGGAAGAAAGGATGCCCACCTACGAGTATCGATGCCCTAAATGCAACAAGAAATTCAACCTCATTCTCAGTATTGGAGAGCACAATGGTGGGAAGGCAAAATGCCCAAAATGTGGGGGGAAGAAACTGGACCAGATCATCTCGGCTTTCCAGGTGAAAACCTCAAAAAAGAGTTAGCCCAAACCTTTGGCATTGTGAGAAGCAGGGGCAAGAGGCCCCTGCTTCTCACGGTCTCTTCCCGATTTTGATTCCGAGATACTCCAGAGTCCTTCGGATCAGTAATTTGCAGAGTCGGTAATTTTCTTCATAGGGAAAGAGTTCAAGAAACCCTCCCCATGTGTCATTTTTTTTCTGTACAGTTCCCTTAGTGTCGGGGGTGTGCCTCGGAACGGGGATGATGAAAAATTCTTTCTTCTTTTTCAGGTTTGATATCGCCCCGAATTCCAATTTTGACCTTCCTAAAAGGAATATCTTTTCTGGAAGCATTGATAGCCTCCTGAACTGCCTTCACTAAGCCAAAGCAGCAGGGAACTTCCATATAGGGGACCGTCACGGTCTTAATGGAGTTCGATTTGAAGATTTCGGTCAGTTTTTCGATGTAAAGCTGGATTTCGTCGAGTTTGGGACACCCTACAACCACTGCTTTCCCCTTGAGAAAATCCTGGTGAAAATTGGGGTAGGCAAAGGGAACGCAATCGGCTGCAACCAAGAGGTCCGCCTCCTTGAAATAGGGTGCGTTGATGGGAACCAGCTTCAATTGGACAGGCCATTGGGAAAGCATGGAGACCGAGGGGTGAGAAGAACGATGGTCAGCCTTCGGTTGAGTGACTTTAAAGTGCATTGCCCTTGAAGAGGGACATCCAGTAACTACGGGACCAGGGTTAGGTTCCGGTTGAGGCTGAGCTTCCTTCTTACCATGAAGATGGGTCTCCACTGCCTTCTCGTCAAACTCATCGGCTTCCCTTTCGATGACCTTGATGGCATCCTGTGGGCAATGTCCGAGACAGGCTCCTAACCCATCACAGAACTTGTCGCTAATCAGTTTTGCTTTCCCATCGATAATTTGAAGGGCTCCTTCCGCACAGTTTGGGATACAGAGGCCACAACCATTGCATTTCTCTTCATCGATCTTAACAATCTTTCTTGTCGCCATGTTTCAACCTCCCTTCCCCCGCTCATCTGAGAGACAGGGGATTGTTATTTTCAACTTAAAAAATAACTGTTTCTTAAGGCTTTTCCTTGATTTAAGTCAAAAATAGAAAAATTGAGACTATCGAGGTTCGCAAAAATAGTGCATGGACTATTCCATCTCAATTTGATATATTAGCTATGTTCTAATACAATTAATAAGGAGGTGTGGAAAATAGAAAATGCGTTTTTAACTTTAAGGAGGAGAAGTGATGAGAAAAAGTCTAATGATGGCAGGCTTGACAATAATCTTTCTGTTTCATGCCCAACCAGGCTTCTCACAAACCGCCGAGGAGATCAAGGCATTGAGAGAAGAGATCAAAGCACTCAAAGAAGGACAAAAAGCGATTCAAAAAGAGCTTCAGGAGATTAAGGGGCTTCTGGCCCCAAAACCGGCTGCGCCGGTATTTAAGGAGGCGGTTCTCAGTATCGAGGGTAAGCCGTTTAAAGGGAACAATGAAGCCAAGCTTACCCTCATCGAGTTTTCCGAGTTCCAGTGACCGTACTGTGGTCGACACGTCCGTGAGACGTTCCCCCAAATTGAAAAGGAGTATATTACGACCGGGAAAGTAAAATATGTCTCGATGGATTTTCCTCTGGAGTCAATCCACAAACAAGCATTCAAGCTGGCTGAGCTTGCCCACTGCTCCGGGGAGCAGGGGAAATACTGGGAGATACGGGATCAATTTTTTGCGAATCAGAGAACGCTGAAACCTGAGGACTGGCAAGTCCATGGCCAGGTAGTAGGCCTGGAGAAATTTTCTTTTCAGCAGTGCATTGACAGCGGAAAATATGCCGCTGAGATCCGGAAAGACATGGCGGAAGGCCAGAAGGTGGGTATAAGAAGCGTTCCGTCCTTTCTACTTGGATTCACTGAGCCAGGTGGTAAGGTTAGGGCGGTCAAGATGATCACCGGAGCTCAGCCCTATGCTGCTTTCAAGGAGGCCATAGACAACCTTCTTACGGCAAAATAAGGATAGGCTGTTGAAAAGCCTAAGAGTGTTGAAGCTGTCATTCTGAGCGAAGCGAAGAATCTCGATTTTGTAAGCCTTCAACTTAGCGAGAAACCTCCTCTTGAGTCAATGATTAGAAAGCTGATTACTATTCTCTTTAGTATTCCTTTTCTCTTTTTGCCGCTCCATGGGAATGCCCAGCAGGCTGCCACAATTCAAATCTACTTATTTTATGCTGTGGACTGTCCGGATTGCCAGGGCATCCTTGAAAGTTATGTTCCTACCCTCAAATCGAGCTATCCTTTTCTCGATATCAAGACCTTTGACATAGCGAACCCATCCTATTATGAGGCACTTTCCAAACTTGAGGAGAAGTTCAACCGAAGGGGAAATGAGCTGCCTGTCCTCTTCATTGGAGATAATCTGCTTTCCGGGCAGAAGGAAATTACAGAGAGGCTGGACCCTCTCATTCTCGAATATCAAATGAAGGGTGGAATCACGTCCCTTCCTCTTCTTGAGATCCCATCAACAGCCAAACCTTCGGATAAAGCGTTTTCTGTGGATCTTGCCTATTTCTATCAGAAGGGATGTCAGAAATGCGACCGGGTAAGCTACCAGCTCAAATACCTGATAAAAAAATATCCGGGTCTCAATGTTAAGGAAATCGACCTCGATACCCCGGATGGCAAGCGATTGAATGAAACCCTGTCCAACCGGTTGAATCTTCCTCAGGAGAAGCGTCTGATTGCACCCAGCATCTTTATCGGCAAGGATTGCTTATCATTTGGGGAGATCACAGAGTCCAGCGTAGAGGCCCTGATTCAGAAGTATGGAAAGGTAGGGACCCAATCTTTCCTCGAAGTCACAAAGGGCGAGATCAAGAAGGCAGAAGAGTCCATGGTCGATCGCTTTAAGTCCCTCGGGGTTCTCAACATCGTCATCGCTGGGTTCATTAACGGGTGCAATCCCTGTGCATTTGCCACCCTCATTTTCTTCATCTCTTATCTCACCATGGTGGGCCGAAACCGGAGAGAGATTTTCTGGGTGGGAATGGGTTTCTCAGCCACCGTGTTTGTCACCTATTTGTTGATCGGCCTTGGAATTCTCTCTTTCATCCAGCATCTCTCTTTCCTCCCCCTCTTATGTCGGGTCGTTTATTTGATCACCCTTGGCTTCGCTCTCGTCCTAGGAATCTATAGTTTCTACGACTACATCCTACTGAAGAGAGGACGACCTTCAGAGATGAAACTTCAGATTCCCAATGTTCTCAAGAAACGGATCCATAAGATCATCCGAGAAGGGGGCCAGTCGAGCCGTTATCTCCTCGCGGCCGTGGTCGCTGGCTTTATCATCTCCATTCTCCAATTCACCTGCACAGGTCAGGTCTACCTACCGACCATCCTCTTCGTGATCAACACACCCTCTCTCAGGACCAGTGCCGTTTCTTATCTTCTCCTTTACAATTTTATGTTCATTCTCCCTCTCCTGATTATTTTTGGAATCGTCTACTGGGGCGTGACTTCAGAGCAACTGTCTTTCTTCCTTCAAAGGAGGGCAACGACCATCAAACTCCTTACGTCTCTCTTTTTCTTTTTCCTGGCCGGAATATTGATCGTTAGCTTGCTGTAGAAAATCGCGAAGGAGAATAAAAGATGAAGAAGGTTCTTCCAATTGTAATTGTAATGGTTTTGATTTTCGGTTGCTTATTCATTGTTACCCAGGGTTTAGCTCAGGAGGATAAGATCGTGCAGGTTGCTATAGAGACCTTTAAGGCTCATATCCGAATCCCTCCAGGGACTGAAATTAAGTTTTCAGAAAAGAAGGAGGGCCCGATTTCTAACTTTTATTCGGTGAAGCTTCTTCTTTCCGCAATCGATAAGGATATACCCGTGGTGGTCTATGTGGATAAATCGGGTGAAAAGGTGTTCATTGGAAATTTTTTTGTAAAGGGAGAAAACGTAACGATGAAAGAGGCAGGTCCGACCAGACCTAAAAAGATAGATATGAGGAGTCTGGAGATAGAAAAATCTCCATCCATCGGGCCAAAGGAAGCAAAGGTGACGGTTGTCGAGTTCTCAAATTTCAATTGCCCCTATTGTGCCGGGTCGTGGGTACAGCTCAAAAAATTGATCGAGAAATACCCAAAGAATATAAGATATGTCTTCAAACACTTTCCTCTCCAGCCCCAGGGAAAGACTTTTGAACTTTCTGAAATGGCCGCTGCATCCCAGGAGTTAGGCGATGAGGCCTTCTGGGCCGTCCACGACTTTCTCTTTTCTACTGAAGGCCAGGCCCTTGTAAAAGGTGAAATGGGACCACTGAAACTAAAGATCGAACAAACCCTAAAAGAGAAGGGTTACGATTTAAAGACTTACAAGGACTTCCTTGAATTGGGCAGGGCCAAGCTAAAAGTGAAAGATGATCTGGCGCTGGGAGGTAAGATGAGAGTGACGGTAACTCCAACAAAAGTTGTTAACGGCGACATCATTACAGGCTCTGCCACAGATAAGGCATTGGAGCAATATCTGACGAAATAGACTTTATTAATATGAAGACATTCCCTGTGATTCAGACACCAGACAATAGACAGTAGACTGATTGCAGAAAAGTCTGCTGTCTAAGGTCTGAGGTCTAGTGTCTGAATTGAAGTGCTTTACATCTATTGATTTGATTTTGCTCGTTTTTTCTATATTTGCAGGAGAAAATTGGATTTCAATTTTCTTGTTGCAAAAAGCCTTATTGTGTGTTAAATTTTGTAAATTCAATCTACAATCTCACCTCTCAAAGGAACTACTCCATGAAGAGAAAATACTCTTTCTTATTTATTTTTTCAGTCGTTCTGGTTTTGTCTTATTCGGTCGTTCTTGCTCAATTATTGGCTCCCAGCAGCCTGAGCGCAGTTGCTGTCTCTCCTAACCAGATCAATTTAACCTGGGTTGATACGAATAAAAGTGAGACTGGCTATTCGATTGAGCGAAGTCTGAGTTCAACAAGCGGTTTTGTAGTGGTTGGCACTACACCGAAAAATGTGACGACCTACAGTGATACCGGTCTTGTGAGTGGAACAACTTACTATTACCGAGTAAAGGCGATTAATAGAAAAGACAGCTCATCCTATTCAAACACTGCAAGTGCCGCCACAGGATTCACGCAGGATACTCTACCCCCTTCTGTTCCTACGGGGCTTACGGCTACAGCAGCCAGCTGCAGCCAGGTCAATTTGTCCTGGAATGCGTCGACGGATACAGGGGGTTCAGGGCTGAAGGGATACAATGTTTATCGCAATGGGTCATACCTGAAGCAGGTTTCCACAGCTTCCACTTCAGATACCGGATTGGTGGCATCGACAAGCTATTCGTACACCGTTTCAGCTGTTGACAATGCTGGTAATCAGAGTGCCCAGAGCAGCGCAGCGAGCGCGACGACACCAGCGTGTGGTGATACGACGCCGCCTTCGGCCCCTACAGGGTTGACGGCAACTGCCGTGAGTTGCAGCCAGGTCAATTTGTCCTGGAGTGCGTCAACAGACACAGGGGGTTCAGGGCTGAAGGGATACAATGTTTACCGCAATGGTTCATACCTGAAGCAGGTTTCCACAGCTTCCACTTCAGATACGGGATTAGCGGCATCGACAAG
>Ga0154839_1061_pt2 | contig 11130 bp, 13 predicted proteins | sample Rifle2008BG16ft_FD_116143 | JGI IMG/M metagenome (GOLD analysis project Ga0154839, IMG submission 116143) | Deltaproteobacteria bacterium RBG_16_47_11
GCGGGCTATTCCGGTATAGTCAAAGGAAAGCTCATTCGCATCAGGCCCCTTCCGTCCCCAACCCGAGGCCTGAGTATAGATCAAGCGAGGATTCCGTGCCAGCAGAGTTTCAGGCCCAATGCCCAATTTTATTGGCGCCTCTATACTCATGTTATTCAGAAATATATCGGCGCCATCGACCAGTTTGAGAAAAATCTCTATTCCTTTTTTGTTCTTGAGATCCAAGACGATACTTCTCTTGTTCCGGTTATGGTGCTCAAAGTAATAATTCCGTCCCTTCAACCCGGTCATGGCCCCAATAATTTTCATAAATCCTCTTCCAGGATCCCCTGTCTTCGCTTCAATCTTGATCACATCCGCTCCGAGATCTCCCAACCTCATTCCAGCCACAGGTCCCTGTTGAAACATTGTGATTTCCACAACCCTAACTCCTTTTAGTGGTCCCGCTGTCATTTTGAAACCTCCTTCAGAAGATTGAGCTACCGATCGATTCTCTCTTGTCTCCGTAAGTGGTGCACAGAGTTATTGTTCGTCTTTCGAAAAAAAAAGCCATGGGTTTGACCCATGGCCCTCATATACCTGAGCAACGTCCATGGGCAGCCCTTATAACCTGCCCATGGCCTCTTTTCAGTTAATTACGTGTTCCGACAGAGGAGGGCAGAATTATTTGTAAAGCTAAAAAAGCTAAAATTATAGAAACGAATCTGCTCTCTTCTTCCGATCATGATTTTCCATATCACTTTTTTTTAGAAAAAAGTCAATAGCTCATGAAAATTTAATCTTTTTGATATTTCGCATTTTTTTGTTTAAAATTATTTTATCTAAAGCTCTTTAACAACGGAGGGGACATGAAGTCTTCTAAACCTTCATTCACCTTCAAATCCTTCCAAGACTTAAAAGCGTTGCTTGAAGACAGACCTCTTCCTTTTCCCGAGCAACGTCGTGCCGATCCCATAGATCCTGAAGAGAAACAGAGCCCTGAGATAGAAGAAGAACTTTTTAAGAAAGCGATGGAAGGCGTGAGGCCAATCTCAAGGGAAAACTATATCGAGAGAATTTTTCAAATCGAGTTACCTGAAAGTTCCAGGGATAAAGAGGACGTTGAGATATTAGAGAAGCTCACAGATCTTGTGAAATATGGAAGAGGCTTTCATGTTGCTGACACACCCGAATATATCGAAGGCACAAATTATCATATCCATCCGACCGTTGCAAAACGTCTACACCGGGGCGATTATTCAATTCAGGCATTTGTAGACCTTCACGGTCTTCTTGCACAAGATGCAAAGGGAGTTTTTGAAAAATTCTTAAAATGGGCGGTGACTACAGGCAAGACAGGAGTTTTAATCGTCCATGGCCGAGGTCTTTCCTCACCTTCTGAGCCTGTTCTGAAGAAGAAGGTCGTGGAATGGCTTACCCACGGCCCCTGGCGGAAATGGGTCGCAGCCTATGCAAGCGCAAGAATCTGTGACGGTGGCGCCGGGGCAACCTATGTGCTGCTCAATCCCCGTCCTGTTTCGAAACGACTGAAGAAAGGCGTGGGGGCGAAAAAGCGATGAAGTGCAGAAATCATTTAGACCGAGAAGCGGTTGGGGGCTGCCAGAAACATGAAACTGGATTTTGTCAGGAGTGCTGCGAGTGCCTGAATATCGACCACTGCTGTGAATGCATCGACCCAAAGCTCTATTGTAAGTTCAGAACGCAATGCATTATTTGGGAGATGTTAAGAGACCGGAGGAAAAAAGAGATAGAGTAACACGGTGACGCGCTGAAAGGGAAAAGAATTTAATTCAGATTGCAGATTGCGGAATCCGGAATGAATCATTAAGGTTTGAACCTTTGAGCTTTCAGCTTTGATCTCTAGGCTGTACGCTATGCGTCGGACGCTCTGCCCTCTGCGTTTTAGTGTCACTTCAGGCGGCAATAGGGAAGCCAGCGGTTTTCTTTCATCAGAAGGCGGGTTGTATAATCACCAGGCTGGGAAGGCCGTCCGTGATAAACAGGGGAGGGGATTTGCCCTTTTTGAAAAATTTCATATTCTGGATCCCAGGGAAAAACAAGAAGGGGATGATCTGATATCTTCGTGAGGATGGGAAGGATGGGTTGGATGTCCTCCCTCTTCAAAGAATTAAATATTTCCTCAATGCTTTTGAATCTGGAAAGATCTTCAAGCGTTTTCAGGGTAGGAGGGCTCAGGACGACCTCTCCTATCAAATTATCCTCAAGAGCCTTCTGGGGGGTTAGCCAGGCTCCGGCCGTCGTCTCCTTCTGATCGTGAGTGGCTTCCTGTCCTGAAGGGTCACGGGTCAGAAAGAAGCGTGTATCAAACCGTTCAGATCGAGATTCCGGAGTGATCCAGTGAGCGTAATAATGGAGCTGGTCCAGAGCAAATAGAAGGTTTTCTTTCTGTGCCATTTCGCAGATACTTATTTTATCCTTTTGGAGCGATTCTCTGTAGTGTAAGAATCTTTTGCGCTCCTCTCGATCTTTCAGTTGGAGAAGCTTCCCCTTCTGATCATAGGCAAGAAGCACTCCTGCTTCTTCAAAGAGTTCCCGAATGCCTGCGATCCAGTGTGCGAAGCTTTCCTCTGGCGAAATTGCTCTTCCAAGAATCATTTGAGCCTCATTAAGGGTAATTCCTTTGGAAAAGGAACATATTTCCAAAGACCCGTCTTCCCGGTCAACTCTTCCCCCTGGATAGACATAATTCCCGCCCATGAAACTGCTTTTTTCATGTCGTTTGAGGAGAAATACTTCAAATCCTTCGGGCTCTTTATTTCGGAGTAGAATAGTGGTCGCAGCCTTTTTAGGAACGGCAATCATAAATTTTCTTAACCCATGCTCACCCTGTGGGTCAAACTAAAAACAATCTAACCGGGGTTTTCGGAACAATCAAATGAAGCAAGGATGGTTTAATTCGGAAGGGAAGACACAGAATAGCTTACACACGTCTATTCACGTTCAGCCTCTCCCATTCCAGAGCCAAAGCGATCGATTGTTTTCGAAGTGACTGCTTCGATTTCCTCCTGAAGGACTCTCTTGCTCTTTTGAAGACCTACTTTGGCAAGAAGGGAACTTCCCGTTTCTTTGGCATACTCTCTCATTCCTGAGAAGACGCTATCAACCTTGCCCTTAGAGGCTTTCCAGAGTGCTTTGGAAAGCTTGGTTGTGCCCTGTTTTACAATAGAGCCAAGTAATTTTGCTGCCTCTGCACTTGCTGTGCGTCGAAGGGTGCGCTTTTCAGTAATGACGAGTGAGCCACAGTAACGCCTGGCGATGATACCAACACGTAAAGTAAGGAATGCATTCGCTGTGCCTGTGAGCACTGAATTGACCAGAAGGGATGCTGCTAATTGAACTCCCGGGATCGTTACGGCCAGAGCCCCCAGGGTAGAAGACAGAACAGGTTCCACCTGTTCACTGATGTCGACATCTTCAAGCTCACTTGCCAGGAAAACAGTTCCCGCAACGTTTGCATAGAGATGAATGAGATCTCGGAGCGTCGGGCGCTGATAATACAATCGGGCGATCCTCCAAATCATCCGGGATTGGGCGGAGAGAACCAGAAAAGCATCCAACCGCCCACTTTGAGAAATTGCAGTGCTTATAAATACTGTGGAAGCTGTCTGCCGGATGATCTCATCAGATTTCTTGCCGAGGATCGCCAAGGCCTCCTCGACGTGTGGTCGGTTTGAAAGCTCCAAGCCTTTGACATGTGAATTGGAGGCCAGACGCTTCTTCAGGGCCGCCAAATATGCATTGAATTCCGGTGCGTCCTCACTCCTTGGAGGTGTAAGAGACTTGGGCAAGCTCAAAAACAAAAATACCGGAATGAAAATGAGAATGGCATAAGCCAGTAATAGAGCCCAGAAAACAAAAATTCCGAAGGAAGGGCTTACCTTGTCAGCAAGTTGAATGACTTGCGCCGTCTGGTTGATTACAAATAAGATGAAGAAAAAAATAATCAAGACGCTCGCAAAGAAGACAATTTGTTTCAGGGTTTTATTCATCCCGTCCGTCCCTCTCTATTTACCATTCGACTTTATTCTATCCACCTCACGAATCTACTCAGATCGTCTCTTGTGGATTTAAATCGGTTGATGGGGACGTCCCCATCCGGATATCCTAATGCCACTCCGATCACCACAGTTTTATTTTCTGGAATATTGAGCAGATCTTTGATCTCATCTTCATAGGCATTGATTAAACCAATGGGACATGTGCCTAACCCAAATTCATGGGCAGTAAGAACCAAGTATCCTAAGGCTATGCCGATATCTACCAGACGAGCTTTTGGAAAGGAGTCATCCAGACAAAAAAGGATAGCCGCAGGAGCCCCATAAAAACGACAACTTCCCTCATTAATATATTGGTCGATATCAACTCCCATCTCTTCGAAGAAGGGTTTCATCAATGCAAGAGTTTTGGCCCCTCTCTTTCCATATGTCTTGGGCAAGGGTTTAACATTTCCAGGGCTGCAGGCAATCTGTTTTTCCTTATATGCTTTGATCAGCCTGCGGCTCAATCGCTCCTTTTCTTCCCCGGTGACGACAATAAATTCCCAGGGTTGAAGATTGATCGCAGAGGGAGCATGAATGGTTAATCTTAGAATCTCTTCAATCCTCTCTTTAGGGATTGGGTCGGGTTTATAGGCTCTAATGGTTTTTCTCTCCTTAATGACTTTGAGCAGATCCATAGACCATTCCTCATCTCGTTTCAAGATCAGACGTTCTTTTTGAAGAGTACACCATCCGCCTTCGGACTGTCAAGACGATCAGGATTTTGGCTTGACAACAGATAAAACCACCGTTATTTTCAGCTTACAGAAAGGAGGAATGCAGGAATGATTCGAGCAAAGATATGGTTTCGGTGTGCGGCGATGCACGACCCCGTTACCCCAATTGTGCTTCAGCCCGCTGTGATTGGATGGGAGGCAAAGAAGAGGAGGGTAGGGACCCAGATCGAGAGGGCCTTCAATGGGGAGGAGTTGATTCGTCGGATGAAGGGATGGATTACGGTTGATCCAAAGGAGGTTATTGAGGTCGTGAATCAATATGGAAGATTGAGGGTCTTAGATGATAGAGAATTGGTCGTCGAAGTAGAAAAACCAGAGGATATCCAAAAGCTTCAGAAGGCAGTTCAAGAGATCTTCAGAGGTGAAGTGGACGTCGAAGGCATTTCGAAAAAGTAGAAAATTTATAAATATTATAATATGTTACAATAAAATGTTCTTGACAAAATAATTTCTTTGACCTATAAGCAAGAGGCAACGGCCAAATCCTAATGGAAAGACCCTCGATGTTCGATTCCGTTAAGTCCGATAAAGTTTCTCAACACATTATTGATCAGATCCGCAACGCCATCTTCGATGGGAGATTAAAACCAGGAGATAAGCTTCCATCCGAAAGGGAACTGGTTGAAAAGTTTAAAGTGAGCAAGGCCACCCTCCGGGAGGCACTCCGTTCATTAGAAGTTTTGGGATTCTTAGAAATTCGAAAAGGAGTTTCAGGAGGTGCTTTCGTTACCGAAGTGGATATGACCAAGGCGAAGGATTGTTTTACCAATTTCCTTCTTTTCAAAAATCTGTCTTTGAAAAATCTTTCCGAAGTCCGCCTCCTTATATTGCGGAAAAAGCCACTCTTGCCATTACTAAAAAAGACCTGGATCGATTGGACAAATTGATCAGAGACTGTGAGCATGCCATCAAGAACAACATTGCTTTCGAATCTCGAAAGGATGGGATCGAATTCCATCGAATCATTGCAAGCATTACCGGAAACCCAATTCTCATGTTCATTCTCGATTTCGTCGAAAGTCGCCTCATCGATGCGAAAGAGATTTTGAAACCCGGAAAAGAATTTTCAAGCAAAGCTTTAAGGGCACATAAACCTATTTATAACGAATTATTAGAGAGAAATGTTAAGAAAGTACGCGAAGAAATGGTGTGCCATATTCGAGAGGTAGAAAGGGATCTTCTTGCCGCCCACCAAGAGGAGCCTATAGAAGGACTGAGTTTTCGGCAAACGGGCGCGAAGAGGGAGTCCATTTCCATTTTCTCAACGAGGGTATGAATTTTTAAAAAGAAAGGAGGAAGGCAATCGTAAGGACATTAGGTGGGGTAGGTTTTATCTCGAAGAAGTTTCTAATCAATTCATGGTACCTATTAGGAAAGGAGGATATTATGCGTAAATCCCTTGTATTCGTAATGGCTATTTTATTTTTAACTTTAATGGCAATTCCATCGAGTGCCCAAGACACATTAAAAATCGGGGCGCCTCAGCCGATGACAGGTCCTGACGCGCCATTCGGGAGCAAGTTTAAGAAGGCCTATGACTTGGCTCTCGAAGAGATTAATACCAAAGGGGGTGTCCATGGGAAGAAAATTGAGGTCATCATCGAAGACCATCAAGCCAAAAATCCTATGGCAGCCACGGTCACAGAAAAACTGATTACCCAGTACAAAGTCCTGGCCCTTACCGGAGGACGGGCCTCTGGTCAGGCAGTCGAAATCGCATCTGTAGCACAACGTTTGAAAACCCCTTATGTGGTGGATCATCCGTCTGCAGACATCATCACTTCCAAGGGATTTGAATGGGTGTACCGCAATAACCCGACTGGTTCGATCTATCCGCAAGCCTTCAATAAATTCATCAGCGAAGTTCCAGGGGCAATGCCGAAATCTGCTTCGGTCGTGTACGACAATACTGTATTTGGCAAAACGATCGCCAACTCAGCCATGGTCTTTCTTAAATCGAAAAATGTACCGATCGTCAATGACGAGGCCTACCCAGTCAACACCCTCGATTTCAAACCCTTGATGACAAAAGTCAAGGCACAGAATCCAGATTTTCTCCTCATGGTCGCGGTTTCGACGACGGATGCCATCTTGCTGACCCGCCAAGCCAAGGAGATGGGGGTGGCACCTCGCGCCTTCGTGGGATTTGGAGGAGGATTTGGTGTTGCTGATATTGCGACCGAGTTGGGGCCCCTCAGTGAGAACGTATTTTCCTCAGCCGCCTGGTCCGGGAATCCAAATGATCCGGCCACCAAGGCATTCTATAAGAAGTTCCACGATAAATACAATTTCTATCCAAAAGAGCATGAGGTGGAGGGGTATGCCATCATCTATATCATTGCGGATGCTTTGAAACGCGCGAAACTGACGGGGAAACTCGAAGAAGATCGTGAGGCCATTCGTCAGGCGTTGCTCAAGACCGACATGACCACGGTATTTGGTAAGGTGAAGTTCGGCAACTATGCAGGCCCGTTAGGGGACCAGTATACGAACCAGAACATCTATTCGCCCGAACATTCGGTTCTTGCCCAATGGCGAGGGGGCAAACTTCTCAATGTCTATCCAAAGGCAGTTGCAGAGATAGACGTTGTTTTTCCTGACTCCACTGTGAAACGTTAACCTCAACCTCTCTGCGCACGCCTCCTTATCGGGGCGTGCGCGGGATTGGGTCGATCCTTATGGAGACTTTTGTTCAAAGCATTGTGAGCGGCATTCTGACCGGATCGCTCTACGCGATGATCGGAGTCGGCCTAACCGTGATTTTTGGGGTGATGCGCATCATCAACATGGCCCATGGGGATATGGTCATGTTTGGCATGTATGGAGCCTTTCTATCGATTGCACTCTTGAAAATCGACCCATTTTTATCCATTGTCATCTGGATTCCTTTGGCCTTTTTTGTTGGTGTTTTCATCTACCGCTTCTTGCTCAAGAATATTGTGCCTGCTGGAGAGTTGAATACACTGCTTTACACGGCGGGGTTATCGCTCTTCATTGCCAACTTTGTACTTCTTGTCGCGTCTGGGGACTACCGAACCATCAAATTAAAGTACGCCATCATGCCTCTTCGTCCTTTCGGGATTGCTGTTCCCATTCCACTGGCCATTGCCTTTGGAATGGCGATATTGATTACAATCGCTCTTTATTGGTTCCTCGTCCGTACGGATACGGGTAGAGCGATCAGGGCAACAAGCCAGGAACCTGAAGCCGCAGCACTGATGGGTGTGAATGTAGACCGCATGGCCATCATCACCTTTGCTCTTGGGACAGCACTGGCTTGCGGCGCAGGCGTTCTGCTGGCGCCCTCATTATATCTCTATCCTACAGTGGGTGAGATTTTGGTTGCCAAGTGCTTTGTGATTGTGGTTCTGGGTGGACTGGGGTCCGTTCCGGGAGCGATTGCAGGAGGCTTGTTATTGGGAGTGGTTGAATCCCTCGGTGCCGTTTACGTTTCGGTTCCCTACAAAGATGCCATCGGATTTGTGATTTTTTTACTGGTCTTGCTCTTTAGGCCCTCCGGACTATTTGGAGTTGGTAAATCATGAAAAAGATCGTGATCGCTCTTGCCATACTCCTTCTGTTTATAGCACCGTGGATCGTGTCTTCTCCGTTTTTTGTCCATTTGATGATCATGGTGCTGATGTGGGCAGTTTTGGGAGCCTCGTGGAACATCCTTGGCGGCTTTACGGGCCAGGTCTCCTTTGGTCATGCAACATTTCTCGGGGCAGGTGCGTATACGACCATGATTCTATACCTCAAGCTGGGAATTGCCCCCTGGTATGGAATTCCTATCGGAGGGTTGGTGGCCGCATTGATCGCCTTGCCGATCGGCTTTATCTGCTTCAGGTTGCGTGGCCCGTACTTCGCCCTCTCGACCCTTGCTGTGGCAGAGATCATCCGGCTGGTTGCACTCAACTGGGAATCTTTGACCAACGGCCCGGTGGGATTACTCATTACGACGCTTCCCGATGTGACCCTCTGGGGAAGGTCGATTGACTGGGAAAACAAGATCCCTTTTTACTATATCATCGCCGTCATTGCACTGGCTGCCATCGTGGCCACCGATGTTATGTCCAGAAGCCGGCTGGGAGCCTATTCGCTGGCCATACGGGAAGACATCGATAGCGCTGAGGCGATCGGGATCAATACGGTTCAAACGAGGGTGGCGGCGTTATCGCTTTCGGCGTTTTTTGCCGGAGTGACCGGCGGCTTTTATGCCATGTACTTACGTTATATTGACCCAGACGCTGTTTTTTCGATTGCCCTTTCCGTTGAGATGGTCTTTATCGCTGTGGTGGGTGGTTTGACAACGGTGGCAGGTCCGCTGATCGGAGCCATTGTTTTGGTCACCCTTGGCGAGACCTTCCGGCAGATTCTACTGGTGGGGCACTTGATCCTCTACGGTCTTGCTATGATGTTAGCCATTCGCTATATGCCTGAAGGAATTTGGGGAAAATTGCGGCTCTGGTTGGGTGCCCAACATTAATGGAAAATAGATCCAGATATTACATTAAGGAGGCACTCTGGTGTGGCTCCCAACCTTTACCAAGCGGGTCTTTGGTATATTTTATGGGTAATATGCGATGTCATCTGAGGAGACCTTTGGAATGTGTCTGGAAACAAAGGAGTAGATCTTTCAAAAATTCCGCTGTAAAGCTTTTCCAGCACACCCAACTGCCTCTTTGAACGTTTTTTATACAGCTGGTGGGTAGAGATGGCTTTGCTTACTGTTAAAGAACTCACAAAATATTTTGGTGGTTTACGGGCGGTCCATGATCTCTCGTTCGAAGTCCAGCCGGGAGAGATCCTTGGTCTCATCGGACCGAATGGGGCAGGGAAGACGACCGCCTTTAATCTCATCGCTGGTTTCATTCATCCCACAAGAGGTCAGATCCTCTTGGATGGAGAAAATATCGTTGGCATGAAGCCTTATGCGGTGACGCGAAAGGGAATCGCTCGCACGTTCCAGATCGTAAAGCCTTTCAAGAAGCTGACCGTCTTAGAGAATGTGACTTTGGCTGCTTTTTTGAGATTCCCTTCACGGGGAGAGGCGGAATCTCAAGCTCGCCGAGTTCTTGAAAGAATGGGACTTGGTCCAAAGGTTTCTGCCTTAGCCATTGATCTAACACTGAGCGAACAGAAAAGGCTCGAAATCGCCCGGGCCCTGGCAACACAGCCCAAGCTGCTTTTGTTGGATGAGCCAATGGGGGGTCTTAACCCTACGGAAATTGAACAGGCTTCAATTCTGGTCCGCGATATTTGTAAGGGGGGAGTGACCATCATCTGGGTCGAGCATGTGCTCAAGGCCATTATGAATGGCTCGAATCGAGTGGTCGTGATCAATCAAGGAGAAAAAATCGCAGACGCCCCTCCGGGGGAAATTGTAGAGAACCCCAGCGTGATTGCTGCCTACCTCGGGACAAAGAGAAGATAAATAGTATGTTGGCTATCGAAAAACTTCAGGTTGCATACGGAAAAGTTCAGGCCCTTTGGGACGTAACGCTCGGAGTTCCAGATGGAGAGATTGTCGCCCTGGTGGGTGCCAATGGCGCTGGCAAAACAACGTTACTGAAAACTGTTTCCGGACTTCTCCGAAGGCAGTCCGGCTGCATTACTTATGATGGAAAGCATATCGAGGAGGCATCGCCACCGGAAATTGTTCAACACGGTGTCGTTCATGTTCCTGAGGGAAGAAAGCTCTTCCCAGAAATGACGGTGATCGACAACCTTTTGATGGGCGCCTTTACCGTTCCCCAATCCGAACGTCCACAAAGACTGGAACGGGTTTTTGGCATATTTCCTGTGCTGAAAGAACGCAGGAAGCAGATTGCCGGGACATTGTCTGGAGGGGAGCAGCAAATGGTGGCGATCGGTCGAGGCCTGATGGGGGGTCCGAAGCTGCTCATGCTGGACGAGCCCTCCCTGGGACTGGCTCCCATTTTGGTCGAGGAAGTGTTCCGCGTGATCACGGAGATTAATCGATTGGGTGTGACCGTTCTTCTGGTTGAGCAGAACACTCAGAATGCATTGAGCCTTGCTCACAAAGGGTTTGTGATGGAATTGGGCAGAATCTCCCTTTCAGGTTCTGGAAGCGAGCTTTTGGCTAATAGCAATGTCCGGAAGGCATATTTGGGACTTTAGAAAAAACGTTGGGTAACAAATCAGCAGGAAGGAGGATTCGTTAAGATGGCGATGTTAGAGGAACCGATTAAGGGCGTCAAAGAGGTAAAAAATTACATCAACGGGGAATGGGTGGATTCGAAAGGGAAGATTGTGGACGTGGTTAATCCTGCCACCGGAAAGGTGATGGGGAAATGTCCCATTTCGACCAAAGA
>Ga0154839_1330_pt1 | contig 11129 bp, 10 predicted proteins | sample Rifle2008BG16ft_FD_116143 | JGI IMG/M metagenome (GOLD analysis project Ga0154839, IMG submission 116143) | Deltaproteobacteria bacterium RBG_16_47_11
CGATCGCTGACATATTCCTCTGGCATTTCTTGAACTGGTGGCTGTTAATTTGATGTTTTTCTGGTTTTGATTGAAGGGCGACAAGAAGCCGCTCCCTCAGATCTCGATCGCTTCCACCCCTTCTCAGGATTTCCTTTATATCAATCTCATCATCTGAGAAAAGGCAGGTTCTGATCTTCCCATCCGGGGTCAGTCGAAGGCGGTTGCAATCTCCACAGAAATGACTGCTCACAGGGCCGATCAGTCCAATTTCTCCAAGGGCCCCTTCAAATCGAAACCGTTTGGCTGGACCATCCCATCGATCCACTGGAATAGGAATCAGGTTTCCAACCTTTTCGAGATGGCCTTTGATCTGAGGGATGGTTAGGATATCACTCTCCCTCCATTCTTTTCCGTTACCCGAGGGCATATACTCGATATAACGGACGGTGAGGGGAAGCCCGAAAGTCAGTCGGGCAAAGGATTGGATCTCATCGTCGTTTAATCCCTGAATAGCGACCATGTTGATTTTGATCGGGGACAACCCTGCTCTTATGGTTTCTTCGATTCCGGCCCACACCTTTTCAAAATCATCCCGCCGAGTAATCTGGCAGAACCTTTCTTTATTCAGGGAATCCAAGCTGATGTTCACCCTTTTTAGGCCAGCGCCTTTGAGACCTTGAGCATACTCTTTTAGGAGAATGCCGTTGGTGGTAAGACTTAAATCCTGAATCTCCTTGATCTGTGAGATATGGGAGATGAAATCAACGATTCCTTTTCTAACAAGCGGTTCCCCGCCTGTGAGTCTGACCTTGGAGATCCCTTCTTCAGCAAAGACTCGGATGATCCTCAATAACTCTTCGTAAGTGAGGATTTCTTTGTGGGGAATGAGAGGAATTCCCTCCTCGGGCATGCAGTAAGTGCACCGCAAATTGCATCGGTCCGTTACTGAAATTCGGAGGTAATTTATCTTTCGTCTAAAAGTATCAAGAAGCATCGTTCGTTAGGGTTTCGGAGGTCAGAGCCTTAAGATCTTTCTACCTAAAACTCCGAACTCATTACTCCGAACTTAAAAAGCCGATCCCATGTTTGAAGGATCGGCTTTTTTGGTTCATTCCCATCTCCTTTCCAAACGCGGGAGGTATGATCGTTTCCAATCACACCCTGACGGCCATCCTCCTTATCCCGAAAATTCCAGACTTAGGAAGATAGCTCGGAGACTAAATCTAATTTATTTCTAATTGATTTATGGAGAAAAGTCAAGCGGCGAAAAGGTAACTTTTTGAATTCAAAAGTTTTTTGCAGTACGGAGTCTGAGTTCGTTTTGCCTTGACAACTTTTTGTGCCCTTTATATTATTTGTTGGATGTCTATCAAATTTATATGGGTGGAGAGGAGGAAATGGGATGAAACGCATCATTATTGTGTTGACTGTTTTGTTGATGGGGTTCTTATGCTTCGGAGGAATATCATTTGGGCAGGCGATTGAAAATGAGTTTTACCTCATTACTCCTGTCTCCAAAGATGTCCACGACCCGGCACTAAAGGCGTTTGCCGCCTATGCAAAGAAGAAATGGAACGTCGATGTGAAGACCAGTGCCATGCCCCAAGGAACTCCCGTGGCATATGGATCGTGATCTCTATTGTGCTTGGGGTGAGACGGCTTCCCTATACCGTGCGGGGGACCTTTGCTTCTCTCCTGATCGTCCATAGGTCTTTTGAAGAGGCTGCTGAAAGCGTAGGGGCCACAAAAATGAAGAGTTTTAAAGATGTCACCCTTCCGTTGATCTGGAAAGGGGTTTTGGTAGGGTCTCTTTATTCTTTTATCCTTGCTCTCCAGGAGGCCTCGGCCACACTTCTCTTAGTGGTCCCGGGACATGAGATGATGACCGTTGGAATTTTTAATTTCTACATCGGAGGCTCGGTGAACGAAGCAGCTGCTTTGGGCCTCATTTTGATCATTCTCGGAGCGGTCTGCCTTTTTGCCATCAGCAAAATTGCCGGGACCAAAATGGGGGGGGGGGTTGGATAATGGGGTTTGCTGTCGTAGTCATTTCCCTCACCTTTTTCTTTGCTTTCTCCAATGGCTTTCATGATGCTGCCAATGTCGTATCAACAATTATTATGACTAAAGCCATTTCTCCCAAGAAAGCCCTTCTGATGGCGGGGGCCTGTGAATTTATTGCCCCCCTTTTTTTAGGAGGTGCCGTGGCTAAGATGATAGGGGAAAATATTGTAAACCTTCCTGCCTACGACCCAATGTCTATCCCTATTTCTGCGGCCTTCCTAATGGCTGCTCTCGTGGGGGCCATCCTGTGGAACCTGATGACCTGGTTCTTTGGTTTTCCCTCGAGTTCTTCACATGCATTGATTGGAGGAATGGTAGGAGCTGTGCTGGTCGCTTATGGGCCGCATATAATTCTGTGGGGAGGGCTCCTTTATGTCGTCGCTTCTCTTGTGATTTCGCCTTTGCTTGGGTTAATTTTCGGCATGCTTTTTCTGAAGATGGTTCTCCGCGTCTTTCGAAATGCTACCCCCAGGGTAAACACCTTCTTCAACCGGATGCAAATCCCTTCTTCTGTTGCCCTTGCCCTCAGCCATGGTTCCAATGATGTACAGAAATCGATTGGTCTGATCGCATTGTCTCTTGTCATCCTTGGGTTTTCTACCAGCTTTCATGTTCCCTTCTGGGTGATTGCCAGTTGCGGTGCGGCAACAGGCTTGGGAACAGCGACCGGAGGATGGCGAATCATCAAGACCATGGGCTCAAAAATTTATCGTCTGAGATCTGTTCATGCATTCTGCGCTCAAACTTCCTCAGCCGCAGTCATTTTAGGGGCTGCGTTGCTGGGAGGTCCGGTATCCACGACACATGTCGTCTCTTCCAGCATCATGGGTGTTGGGGCTGGTCAGAGGATCTCAGCCGTCCGATGGGGACTAGCGAAGCATATCATCCTGGCTTGGTTTATTACACTTCCAGCCTCGGCCGTGATGTCCGGATTGAGTTTTCTTTTAATTCAAAAGATTCTCTTTTACGTCCAAAGAGGATAGGGGAAAAGGGGTGAAGGATGTTTAAAGGATTTATCTTCGATCTGGATGGGACGATCTATCGAAGCGATCAGCTCATCCCTGGGGCGGAGGGTGTGATCCGGCTCCTCCGAGAAAATGAGAGGAAAGTTATTTTCCTTTCCAATAAACCTATTCAGACCAGGGAGGATTATGCCTCCAAACTGACCCGGCTCGGCATCCCAACCCAACCTGAAGAAGTGATCAATTCCACCCTTGTCATGGCCAATTATCTCAAAAAAATTGCCCCTCAGGCCAGACTCTTTGTAATAGGGGAGACTCCTTTTATTGAGGAATTGAGAAGAGCCGGGTTTAAAATCATCAATGAGGCAAAAGAGATCGAATATGTGGTCGTGGCATTTGATCGGACATTTGATTACGGAAAACTTAATATCGCCTTCCAGGCCATCAAACGGGGAGCCCATTTTGTAGCCACCAACCCTGACCGGACCTGTCCGGTGGGAGGGGGAGAGATCCCTGATTGCGCTGGGATGATTGCAGCCATTGAGGCGGTGACGGGAAAAAAAGTGGAGGTTATTGTAGGTAAACCTTCTCCCATTATGATTCAAACTGTTCTGGAGGTGCTCGGGTTAAAGCCTGAAGATTGTATTCTGATCGGGGATCGCCTCGAGACGGACATCAAAATGGGAAAAGATTCCGGAATTGCTACTGGCATCGTTTTGACAGGTGTCACGGATGAAAAGACTCTCAAGGAATCCAGACACACTGCCATTCAACCTGACTTTGTCTTTCAGAGCATTGCCGACATCGAAAACTTATTGATAGGGTGATGGGGAGACACGGCGACATGGTGATTCTCCTCTCCGCGTCACCCTCTCTCCGTATCACCGCGTCTGTTATGTAAAGAGGGCGTCTCTTAAGACCTGAATGGGATGGAGAACCTTCAAGCCAGTGAGGTGGCGGATTTGCATGCGACAACCTTCGCAGTCGGATAAGATGGTTTCGGGTTTTAGACGATCAATCACTTCCGCCAAATCCCTCCCGATCTCCTGAGAAATCTCATATCTTTCTTTCTTAAATCCATAGGTTCCACCCAATCCGCAGCAATCTGCTTCGATGTTATCAAGTTGAAGACCCGGAATGGACCGGAGGATTTCGACGGCGGGAAGACCAATACCAAGGGTTCTCAAATGACATGGAGCAAAATAGGCTGCTTTAAGCGGGAGTTCTTTGAAACTCAAATTGAGGTCGTCGGACTCCTTCAAATTTCTAAGAAACTCGAACAGGTCGAAAGTATGGGCGGCAACCTTCTCAGCTCCGGGAATGGAGAGAAGTTGGCTATATTCATGCTTGATCATATGACCGCAACTGGTTGAAGAGAAGACAATATCAAAACCTGAATGGATGGCCTTAAGAAGGGAAGGGACATTATCATGGGCCAGTTTTTTTGCCCCTTTGAAATCTCCATTACCAAGCATGGGAATGCCACAGCACTGCTGAGGGGGGAGGATGACCTCGAACCCAGTTGCCTCAAGGACTTGGACAGTTGATCTTCCAACATCAGCCTCATTGGTATTGGTATAGCAGCCATAAAAATAGGCAACCTTTTTATTTCCTTTTGAATGGTGCTCTTTAAACCATCGTCGAAAGGTTGAAGATTCGTAGCCCGGGAGTTCTCTCCTTCTATCTATCCTCAGGATGGCCTCTACTAACCATTTGGTGAGAGGGTTTTTCAAGAGAGGATTGATGAGGCGGGAGGAAAAGGATCCAAACCGGCCATAAAGATAGGAATGAGTGAGAAGCCAGTCTCGAAAGGGCCTTCCTTTTTCATCCAGATACTTTGCCTTGGCAATGAGGTTTAGATCGGAGATATTTACGCCAGAGGAGCAGACCATGTCGCAGAGATGGCAACCGATGCAAAGGTCGATCCATTTATCCACAGAGGGTTCACCCGGTCTTCGAAATCGTTCAGCCCCAGGACCTGCCTGCTTTGGCCCTGGAAATTTTGGGGTCACTCGTGAGACGGGACAGACCGCCATGCAGGTAGCACAGCGGATACAAATATCTGAGTTACTCTTAGGCCAACTCTCTTTCTCAAACGCCATGATTCAACCTTATTTATTACCTGTGAAGTCTCGCCGTTTGAAATTCCAAATCCCAAACAAGTTTCAAATCCCAATTTCCAATGACCCAAATGATTTCGTTTAGACGTTTAGGATTTGGTCCATTGAGATTTATTTGGGATTTGGCCTGCCTGCGCGAAGCCGCTCCGGCGGAGGCAGGTGCTTGGATTTTGGTGCTTATCTCCCGTACAAATTCTAGCTGCCTAGCGCCCTTCGGGCTGCCCAATATCCTGTGGCAATCTCGATTCCTTCTCTCGATTTTTCAACGATGCACTGATGATGGGCTAATATCGAGCCTGCGACCCAAACATTTTCTAAAATCACATTTCCTCTTTCATCAACAGGTTGAAGAGATGCATTGGCTAAAACGCCCGCCTGATGAATCGGATGTGGGAGATCACTGAAAAAAAGGTCTCCAAACCAACCTTCTCGTGATGGGGGTTGATCTACCGGAAGGTTGAAGGTGGGCTCAAAAACCTTTTCGGCGTCTGCCTTCAGACCTCCACCCATAAAACGCCCTGTGGCAAGGATAAAACGATCCGCAGAGTAGGAGGTGATTACAGGGGGATGGTGCACTTCAATGCCCTGACATCTTTTCTCTGTTACGGTTGCTTTTGAAACGGGATAACCCAGGAGAAAAGTGACGCGTTTCTCGGTCAGCCACTCTTTAAACCGGTCGAAGATTCTCTTCCCCGGAACGGATGGAGGAAGGATAGGAATTTCGAAAACCTTCGTACCCATAATCTCCTCTAAATCTTCCTTAACCTGAATCGGATCGCCCATTCCCAGGAGAGCCGGGAAGCCAACCCGGGTTTCGCCTTGGAGTTGTTTTTTAATCTCCCAGCCGATATTTTCTCTGAAAGATTTTTTTTCCATTAACCTTGCCAGGGCAGTGGCAGTTAGTTCCTGATAGAATGGATCAGGAAGTTGAAGGTTGATCCCGCGGCACTTCAGTTGGTCGGCGACATAACGGGTATAGAAATCTTTGAAGCCCTCAAACCCTACAATGAGTGTATGTCCTTCATCGAATGAGGCGGCTCCAATCATGGTCGTGGGGATGAGATAAGTGGGTCGAAGTGTTCCCGCACCCGTTGGGAGAAGACAGTTCCTATGATCGATGGCATGGAAAGAATAAGGAGGTGGAAACAGAGAAACAAAGGAGAAGAGGGATTCCTCAATTCTTTCTAAACCTACTTTAGAGTAAGGGTGTTCTGCATGATCTTTGATCCACTGGGAGAGGGTATCTCTCATCTTCGTTGCTATTGGACATTGGCCTAGGATATCGAGGGTATTTGAGAAGAGGCAGAGAGAACCCATCCCCTTTCCAACGATGAGGACTTTTTGACCAGCCTCCGCAGCCGTTTTCGCTGCCATCAGCCCTGAGAGGCCCATTCCAATCACAATGAGATCGTAGTGCATGGATTTGAATGGTTCGGAGTCTTTAGCTCGGAGTTCGGAGCGACGTTTAAGGGTAAACAAGATTTTACTCCGAACTCCTAACTCCGAACTCAAAACTTATTATCAAAGGTTGAAGATTCCTTTATAGATCGATTCAATCAATTCTTCTTCTTTGAGTGCTGTTCCCCAGAGAATCGGGCGGATCCCTTTCCATCGCTCCTCAAGGAATCCCTTTAATATTTTATTGGAATCTCCTCCTGCCCTCTTAAAATGGTGTAGCACTCCGAGAAGGCGATAGACACAAAACCCCCCTTGGCACGTCCCTTTGGCGAGGCGTGTCCGATGAAGAAGGTCTTGAAGGTCCTTAAATTTCTCCTCCCTTAAGAATTCTTCAACTTCTTTCCTTTGAACCAGTTCACAGTCGCAGAGGATCTCTCCCCTGTCTGTTAGGAATTGTTTAAGTCGTTCTTTCGAGCCGGAAGATCTGCTTGCACCTGGAAGAGGATTCAAATGAGTCGAGCAGGGCATCTCTCTTCCGATTTTTTCACAGATGAGGTCAGAAGTTTTTTCTGACATCAACCGATAGGTCATCAATTTTCCACCCGTGATGGTGATCAGGTTTTTTATCCCGCCTCTTTTCCCATGGTCAATGAGTGCAAACCCCCGGCTGATCGCCCGATCATTCCCTTTTTCTTCGGATTGGAATAAGGGCCTGATACCTGCATAAGCCCGAATGAATCTGGCCTCTTGGATGGCTGGAATCATCTTCGACGTTTCCTGGACTAAGAGGGAGACCTCATGAGGAGTGACTTCAAAATTCTCAATCTCTTTCAAACGAATGGATGTTGTTCCGAGAATGGATACTGTCTCGTTGGGGACGACGATGTCTCCATCCGAGGGGTGACGGCAATGATTGATGACACGGTGAGTGAGCCTCCGGTTGGTGATCAACATGGACCCTTTAGAAAGAGCCATGTCGATGTGAAGGCCGGCAAGCTTAAGGACCTGATTTACCCAGGCACCCGTGGCATTAATGAAAAAGGAGGCATCGATTGAAAATTCCTCACCGGTGGCAAGGTCTTTTGCTTCGATGCCTCTTATTTTATTCCCTTCGATCAGGAGAGAAGTGACTTCTGCATGAAGGAAGAATACCGCTCCGTGGTTCTCTGCATCTTTGGCGTTTTCCAAAATTAACTTGAAAGGATCAATCGCCCCATCGGGGACCTTCACCGCACTCAGAAGATCGGGACGGAGCTCGGGCTCCCATGCCAAGGTTTCATCCCGAGAGCAAAGGGTATTTGGAATTCCCGCTTCTTCACAGGCTCGAAGGAACCGATCCCGAAACTGAAGACCGTCTTCGGGGAGAGAGACGAAAAGACCATCTGTTTCTTCAATGCAATGGGGGGCAATCTTTCTGAGAATCTTATTTTCAGCGATGCATTCTTTGGCAGCTTCTGGATCGGATACGGCATATCTTCCGCCGCTATGAAGGAGCCCATGATTCCGACCCGAGGCGCCGGAGGCGAAATCACCCTTTTCGACCAAAACGGAAGGAATTCCCCTCAGCGCCAAATCCCTTGAAATCCCAGCCCCAGTGGCACCGCCTCCGATGATCAATATTTCTGTCTTTATCTTCACTCAGGTCCCCAACAACATGATTTCAAAACTCGATTGTCGAAACAAATCCGAATCATCATAATGTCAAATGCCCAACCTCAAATGTCAAATACGAAGTTCAAATATCTAAAATCCCTATCTTTGACATTTAGCGCTCCTTTGACTTGTGAATTGCTCATTCTCTAACGAGATTGCGGGAGTTTGTCAAGGGAAGCAACGATTGCCCTTCTGCAGGCCTCTTTCTCCTACGTTGCAAATGATTGAACACAAAACTTGGTTGAAGACAAAACTGAAGACAAAACTTGACTTTTCAATATAATGGAATAAAATGGGGTCACTCTAAATCATTACTTTGAGAGGTGATTTTCATAACAATCTTCTACGAAGGGTCTTTAAAGCACACAGGAGTCAACGATGGTTGAAATCTTAAAAAGCAGACATCATTTCCTCGATTTGGTTCAAGTCGCCTTTATCCTCACCGATGCCCACTCAAAAATCCTTTACACCAACCGTTATACAGAACGTCTCTTCGGGTATTCGAGAGAAGAGATAGAAGGCGAAAGGATTAGGGTACTTTTCTTAGAAGAAGATCTCACCTATTTCCTCCCCAACATTGTGTACCTCTCGCTTTACAAAAGTGGTTTTGAAGGGGAAGCCCTTTTGAGACAAAAAGACGGGACAAAGGTTTTTGTTCACCTCTACACCACCGCTTTCAAAGAAGAAGGAGAGGTTTTTATTTCTTTTTCCTTCCAAGAGATTCAACGATTAAAAAAGTTGGAGAGGGAAAGATTGGAGGTGGAGCGTTGGACGAGTCTTGGCATGATGGTGGAGGAGATTGCCCATCAGATTCGGAATCCCATTGTCGCGATTGGAGGATATACACAACGCCTTCTCAAGACATTCTCTCCTTCGCCAAAAGGTAAATCCTATCTTCATCAAATGCTCCGTGAGACAAAGAGGCTCGAAACGATGATTGGGCGGTTGGAGGAGTATATCTTGCTGCCGAAACCTACTCTTCAAAGGGAGAAGATTGAAGAGGTAGTGGAGACCGTCCTCCAGACATTTTCAAAAGAGGCGGCGGAGAAGGGGGTTTTCTTCAATCTGGAGACAAGGGCTTTAGAAGGGGAGGGGAGTTCTTCATTGATAGGGATCTAATCGTCAAGGCTCTCTTTTATATTTTGGGAAATAGCATTGAGGCTGTTGCACGAATACCGATGGGGAAAAAGGGCAGGATCGTGAAAGTATCCCTCTTTGGAGATGGAGGGAGGATTGGATTTTCGATCTCAGATAAGGGGGAGGGGATTCCTAAAAAGAACCTGAACCGAATTTTTGAGCCCTTTTATTCCACCCGACCTGATCGGGTGGGATTGGGATTAACCTTCGTGAAGAGAGTGGTGGAGGAACAAGGGGGAAAGATTCAGGTGGAGAGTCGTTTGAAGAAAGGAACGACGATCACACTCACTTTCCCAAAGGATCGGCGTCGGATATTACGTCGGGAAAAAATTTCCCCCGAGGCCGTGGGGGAAGATATTGATTAATTGAAGCTCCTTACACTAAAGCCCACGGCTCCTCCGCATGTTTTGAAGGGTCATGTTCGCTCCCTATCTGCCCGTCGCATAAGTGCTTCTTCCGTTCCGTCTTCTTGTCGAGAAGGACAGGGAGATTCTGACCCTAAACCCGCCAGTTACAGAAATAAACCCAGAAAAATCCCGCCGCCGGCGGAACTTTGAATGGTGGTTTTTGGAAGATTTAAGGGAAAGGGTAGGGGGTTATTCATCGTTGCATTAGGCGGACTCGGCAATTTCTTGCGCCCATTAAAACATCAGGGTAAAGTTTTAGGCCCCATGGAACTTTTTCCTTATAAAAAAGGAGGTGGTGTTGACATCGCTATTCTACGGGTTAAAATAGGTTTGAATTTCGGAACCTGTCAGGCGGAGTTTGTGAGAGATGGATAGGCCAGAGGGTTCGTTAAACTTCCAAACTTCTAAAAGGACGGATATGGAAAAGGGATTGATGGAAGTCAAAGTGATGGGTATCGTGGTGGATCCGAAAGCCTCAAACCCCGTCATCGTCTTAGTGGACCTTTCGGGACAGAAGGCGCTGCCCATATGGATTGGAGTCTTCGAGGCAGAAGCCATTTCAAGAGGTCTCGAAGGAGTGATGACACTTCGTCCCATGACACATGACCTTATGAAGCAGATTTTGGATACATTTCAGGTAACGGTCACTCGGGTAGTCATCCATGACTTAAAGGAAAATACGTTTTATGCCAACCTTTACTTGAACGTGGAAGGGACAGAACTTGTTGTAGATAGCCGCCCCAGCGATGCCATCGCCCTGGCGGTAAGAGTGAAGGCTCCTATCTTTGTTTCGGACTCAGTGATTGAGGCGACAAAACAAATGGGGGTTCTCGCCTCCAATCTTTTAGAGGAGGGAGATGAACTTAAAACAATCATCGAGAACATGAACCCAGAAGACTTCGGAAAGTATAAAATGTAAATTCAGCATACAGATCCTTCATTTAATTCAGATACTTGCCATATTACCTTCCACCGTCTGTGACTGATTTGTGACAGCTTTTAACTGATCGAAAATTTCCACGCTCCCCTTAGACTTTCCGGATAATGATGGGCGTACCTCTGTGTCAAGGCTGCACTTTTATGAGCTAGACCTTCATTGTGGTTTAAGCCCCGACCAACCTCCCGCTTAAGAGCTACTTCCTGAAATATTCACTTCCAGAAAGTTCAAAAATTGTGTATATTAGAGACTGTTCCGAAAAAAAGTGAAAAAATGGCTTTTAGATAATCAGTTGCAAACTGAAACTGTAATCTTTTTAAGTCTCTCTTGGCTTTACCCAAGGAATTTAGCTTTAAATAATTGGTTTATTTGGCGTCTTATTAGTACTACAGCGTTAGTTTTTGCTGGACAATGGAAATGGAATCTGTTATACCTATAACCGGGGCGTATGAAAGAGGCCACGGCGTTG
>Ga0154839_1039_pt3 | contig 11090 bp, 10 predicted proteins | sample Rifle2008BG16ft_FD_116143 | JGI IMG/M metagenome (GOLD analysis project Ga0154839, IMG submission 116143) | Deltaproteobacteria bacterium RBG_16_47_11
GCTATTCCACACCTGATCGCCGCCGGTCAAGGCGGACGGATCATCTCGATTGGGTCAAGCAGCTCACGTAGGCCGATGGCTCGCTATGGCGCCTATCCGCCTGCCAAGGCCGGCGTGGCAGCAATGATGCGCGGCCTCGCACTAGAACTGGCCCCCTATGGAATTACCGTCAATACAGTCAGCCCGGGACCTATAGCGACCGACCGAATCGCGTATGTCATCAAACGAATGGTCGATCTTGGCGGAGTCAGCGAAGCCGAAGTCAAGCGTCAGTACCTCGAACCGATTCCCCTTGGCCGGATTGGCCAGCCAGACGAGATCGCAGCGCTGGTCGGCTTCCTAGCCGGGTCGAGCGGTGCATGGATCACCGGACAAGAGATCTTCCCCAATGGTGGGTGGATCATGCCCTGATGCGCCGTGACGGCTGAAGTTCTGATGGGTAGCAGGAGGATTGTGAAAAGTCCGATGCCCAGTACTTTGAAACCCAAGAAGATCAAAACGCCCGAATTGATAATCACACTCATAACCGGATTGATTTCCTCCGCCCCCTGCCCCAGGTGAAAAAGTGTGGCAAAGCCATTCACTTATGTATGGAGGCCACCACGATAATCAAAAATGTCAACCTATGTATTCAAACACAAAATCTGTTATTCGAGCCTCTCGAACATCTTTAAATTTTATCTTTGCCCTACCGCCGATGCGAATTTTCTTCCCAGCGGTCCTCACGTCAGTCAGATCCACTCCTTCGAGGAAATTCGCGATAGCCGTATCTGCCCCATCCACCTTAACATAGGCGATCGCATACGGTGGTTTAGGGGCTCCAGGAAATTCAACAGGAACAATGGTAAAAGCCTCAATTGTACCTTCTTTACCAAGCTCGACCCAGGCATTTTCTCCTATTGCTATGAAACAGCTCTCGCAAAATGATCGAGGAGGAATAAACACTCTTTTGCACTTCGTACACTTTGTCCCCAAAATCTTTTGATTATCTCGAAGTTCTATCAAAAACCTGCTTGCTGTCTTTCCGGCCGTGTAATTGTAAGGAATATTCCAATTTCCAGGAATTTGTAATAGCTGACTCTTATCTTCCATCTTCTCACCTCCATATCGAAACTTCATCTAAGCGGTTTCCGAATACGACTACCGTATAAAACTGCGACGAACCACCTGCTCCGGTACAGACAGAAATTTCCGCTCCTGGAATTTGATGGTCTCCAGCCTTACCCATGACTTGTAGTGCTGCTTCCGCAGCTCGTATGAGCGCGGTGGCGGCTATCGGGTTCGCCACCTGCACTCCCCCCGAAGGATTAACTGGTAACTCGCCAGTCATTTCAGAGATTCCCTTTTCAATAAACCTTCCTCCTTCACCTCTCTGGCACAGTCCTATTGCTTCACACCCAACAATTTCAGTGTTAGAAAATGGTGCATAAATTTCGGCGACATCTATCTGCGTGCGCGGATTACTGATACCCGCCATCCTGTAAGCTCTTTGAGCTGCTATGGATTCTGCTGCCAGGTCTACAAAGTCGTAATCCCAATGACCCATCCGATCGCCCATGTAGTAGGTATCCGCGCAATTGGCTATTCCAAGAATCCAGGCGGGAGTATCTGTAACCTTTCTGGCTCTTTCTTCAGATGCTAATATAACAGCGCAAGCCCCGTCTGAGCTTGGGCAAGCCTCAAGCAATTTAATTGGCCAGCAAAGTACCTGAGACTTGAGTACTTCTTCAAGTGACACTTCCTTCTGGATGTGAGCGTAAGGATTTTTTAAACCATTCTTCCGATTTTTGACTGCCACCATTGCCATTTGCTCTTCGGTCAGTCCATATTTCTCCATTTGGCGTGTCGCCTGAACAGAAATCATGCTTATAGTATTTAAGGCGATATCCTTTTCGTAGATCGGATCCCATATTGTATTGAAGATTTTTTGAGTATCTGTACTCTCTTTCACCCTCTGCAAGCAAACAACCAAAACCATTTCGCAGTAACCAGAGGCAACATGATAAAATCCAGTTTCCAAAGCCGACGTCCCGGTCGCTCCCCCTGTATTGACCCTCATATAAGGCTTATTCACAGCTCCAACAGCGCCAGCACACCATTTCTCAGAAAGATTAACCCCTTCAAACGCATCAGGAGCTAAACCAAATATTACTGCATCAATCTCGCTTAATTCAATTGACGCAAACTCTAAGGCTCGCACCACCGCTTCAAATGCCAATTCCGGTTCACTGACGTCCATTCGGCGAGTCATATACTTAGTTTGTCCTATACCTATCACAGCAACGTTTCTCTTCATGGTATCACCTCCTTATTTACCAAGTATAAATACGCAGTTACCCTGCTCGCAAATGCCTGTTTTACCATGAGCGAGTGCGATGTTAACCTTCGCTAACTGATGCTGACCTGCCTTGCCCATGATCTGCAAAGCCGCTTCTGCCAATCGGATAAGACCGGAAGCGGCATAAGGATTCGAAGAAAGAACTCCTCCAGAAGGATTGACTGGAAGACGACCTCTGAAATCGGTCTCGTTTTGATCGACAAGTTCCCCCGCTTTGCCCGGGCTACAAAACCCTAATGCCTCATAGGCCATAAGCTCATGAAATGAGGTCACATCGTGAATTTCTGCCACGTCTAATTGATCGTAAGGATCTGTAATCCCGGCCAATTTGTACGCCTTTTGTGCTGCATTCTTAAGCGAAGTAAGATCAGAAAGATCTCTGTCCCCCATATAATATGTGTCTGAGGACCAGCCGACCCCCTGAATCCATGCTGGCGCTTCCGTGATTTCGGTTGCTACACGGTCTGTGGCTAAAATAAGTGCGGCGCCTCCATCCGAATACGGAGGAAGGTCCAACGCATGTAGTGGCCACGCCATTATGGACGAATTTATTACATCGCTAATGGTTACCGCCTCCTGTAAATGAGCAAATTGGTTTTTAACTGCATTCCTTCTATTTTTTGCGACCACTTTGGCCGCTTGTTCCCTTGAGACGCCATACCTAAATTGGTATCGCGCAGCCTGGATAGCATGTGCGGAGATTTCGTTAAGACCTAATACGCGGGAGAATAAGGGATCGAAAGTCAGATTAGTGACTATCGGTACGGAAATCTCCGACATTTTACCCCAGCTGACAACCAAGGCAATATTTCCGTTTCCTGACAAAAGTTCAAGATAAGCCAAAATAGCCCCATAGATACCCTCCTCGTTAACCCTAATCTCATTTTTCCTGTAGCCTCCAGATGCCCCTGAAGTTACCATATCAGAGATTGAGCGTCCATCCATTAAGTCAAGGGAAGCCATAACAATAGCGTCCACTTCCTCCAGAGTTATTCCAGTTTCATCCAGGACCTTCCTCGTAACACTAAAAATTATGTCCGTTAGTGTCTGGTCTTCTGTAACTCCCATAGCCTTTATCTGAGAAGTTCCAACAATAGCAATTCTTCTTTCTTTTTTCATATTCATCCCCCTCCAGCCACCTTCTTTATAATTTGTTGGTCCTAAAGACTGTAAACTTAAAATTTCTCAATGCGAAATAATGTTAATCTGTCCTAACCAGTACTTGATGGACAATGTCAAATAGTCTTCGATTGAGGACTCCACCTACAACCACCTCCTAAGGTTCAGGTATCTGTCTACAGTGCCTCCCTCACCACCTCCAATAACTTCTCCCTTCCGATGTGATCAACTGTGGCATAGTGCAATAAAAGTGATAGGTTGATGCAAACTTGCAATCTATAAAACGCCCTTAATTAATGGCTGACTCCATTTTCTAATTGTCAGTAGAATAGTGGCTACGCGCAGAATCGAAGCAAAAGGCCTTGAGTAAACGCCGAAGCTTAATTTGCCCTCGATACCACCCACTCACAGGGCGCCGATCAATGACATGTTAGAAGGATTCATAGGACACGGTTTCTTGCATAGGCTTACGAGCTTTATCATGCCTGTCGGGTGAAGCAATTTGTCCTGCACCGTATCCGATTGCTAAGATATTCACCGGTTCTACATGATCCGGTATATTGAATTCTTTCCTCAGTACGTCGGGTTTGAAGTAGCAGATCCAAACGGTTCCCAAGCCCAGTTCGGTCGCTTCCATCATCATGTGATCTGTAACAATACTGGCGTCAATATCCACCGTCTCCTTTCCATCAAAAGGCCTCTTCCAGGCCGCCTGATGATCTGCGCATACAATCACTGCCAAAGGTGCTTCGTAGATGTTCGCTGCCTTTTTCAGTTTGGATAGCCCGGCGTCCTCCCTTACAACAATTATGCGTTGCGGCTGGTGATTCGCCGCGGTAGGAGCAACTCTAGCGGCCTCGAGAATCTGCGATAGCTTTTCTTCTTCAACTTTCTTTGCTTCGAATTTCCTAACAGAATATCTCTTCTTTGCCAATTCTAAAAACATCATCATGATCCCTCCTATCGCTATGAAATATCCAGATTTTCCTATTAATTCTTATGTTACTTCCGCTTTCTACTCAGATTACGCTCCCCGAGACCCACTTCGGGCCAAAATTACCAACAATTGATGCAGAATTGCTAAGCGAAGATTGCCCACAATGGCATTGTATGGGACTCAACTCATTTTCGGAGTAACTACCCGCTTGGGGATTGTTCCGCTAAAGATTTACGGTATGATTCAGCGGAGTTACCGAACCTTCCCCGAAGAGTCGAGATCTCTCTTGACAATTCCTGCCAGGTCAAATCTCGCTGTCCTGAGTTAATCACTCTGCTTTGTAAACCAATTGCTTCTATAATTCCCCTTTAATATTCCTCTCTTTCCGACGGTTCTGCTCAGCTTCCTTTCCTGTAACAATTCCATCAAATACTATACCCAAAATACCCTCTCTCATTTCGTCTATTTCAGCCTTGCCCCTGAGATCCAAGCGTTTTAAGACCCATGTATCAATGAGCATCTTAATCATATTGGCCATCATCCTTGTGTTAGTCGGCCTAAAGAAATTACCATCTATTCCTTCCTGGATCACCCTTTCATAGTGTTCTAAATGATGCCTCTCGCTCCGAAGTAAAGAAAAGAGAGTTCTTTTATGCATTGCATGAGATTCCTGATATATAATTAGGACTAAATCCTGATACTTATCCATGGCATCTAATTCTGAAGTGATTAACTTCTTTAGCCTTTCCACTGGATTAGAATTACTTTCTTCGTCTCTTAAGAGAGCCTCTATTATTGCTCGACTTGCCTTTTCTTGTATGAGGTAAAGAACATCCTCCTTAGTGCTAATATAATCGTACAAATTCCCTAATGTAATACCACTTTCCTTGCTAATTTCTCGTAAAGTTGTCTTATGAAATCCCTTTTTTGAAAATAGCTTTACGACCGCTTCAAAGATTTGTTGGCGTCTCTTTTCTACCAATAATTCATTCTTAATATTTGTTGGGATCTTTCTGGTCGCGAACCGCTTCATATAACCCTTCACACCTCACTGCAATGAAGAACACTTCATTTTAGCACAAGAGATATCCCATTAATCCCGTATCCCCGCACTCATTTCAAGAGATTTGTTCCTTTCTATTGGGTTTGATTTCACGGAGAAATCACAACCTAGATTTGACGCGCAGCTAGTGAACCTTCATGGACAGCCTCCAGAATTGTTCGGCACTTCACACAATCGCCTATAGCTTTTAGTGGAATCTTACCCTTTAGGGAACTTACTAATATGTCTTTTGGTTTCGATCCAGTTGCTATTACCACAGTATCTGATGGAATGAGGTAACTTTTCGCGTCGTCTTGTACTATAACACCATTCAAATCTATCCCCTTCACTGTGGTTCTTGTGATGATTTTAACACCTTTTTGGTTTATTCTTTGTTTGAGATACATTCTTGAAATATGTTCTAAATCTTGACCAATTTTCCCAAGCATCTCTACAACGATCACTTCTTTTCCCCTATCCGCAAGAAATTCTGCGGTTTCTAACCCGACAAGACCACCCCCGATTATCACCACCCTATTCCCCACCTGTCCTTTTTCCAATAATACGTCATTGGCAAACAAGACATTCTTGCCCCGCACCCCTGGGATCTCAGGCAAGATAGCTTCTCCCCCTGCTGACATAATAACAAAATCAGGTTTCATCTCTTGAATCATTTTTTCATCTACTTCGATTCCTAAATACACTTTGACCCCCAGCTTTTCTAATTGAATCTGATAATACTTCAATATATTTTCGATCTCCTCCTTATGGGGTGGTACTCTGGCCAAGTTTAGTTTACCTCCTAGTCTATCTGCCTTTTCATAAAGGTAAACGCTATGTCCTCTGAGAGAAGCAACTCTGGCAGCCTCCATTCCAGCTGGCCCACCACCTATGACAATTATCTTTTTTGGGCTTTGTACTGACCTTATCTTTAGTTCATCTTCTCTCCCTACTTCCACATTAAGAGTGCAGGTTATAGGTTCATGAAGATAAACCCTTTCCACGCAGCCTCTATTACAGGCTATGCACATTCTAATATCCTCAAACCTACCTTCCGTAGCTTTACGGGGCAGATCAGGATCGCAGATTAACGGTCTAGCCATTCCAATCAAATCCGCTTTCTTGTCCCTTAGCAATTTCTCTGCCAAGTGAGGATCGTTAACCCTTATGCCAAACAGAATTGGTAATTTGCTATATTGCTTTATTTGTTGTATAAAAATACTCAAAGCCCCTCTTGGGAAGGCCATCGGCAACAGATTCACCCACTTGGTAGAGATTACAACCGTTGGATTGATTAGATCCGCCCCTGCCGCCTCCAGCATCTTAAGAACGGCCTTGATTTCATTTTTTGTATATCCACCTTGAGGATATTCATTTACTGGCAATCGAATAGATATGAATAAATCATTTTCTACTATTCTCCTGAACTTTTTGACGATCTCGCAGATAAACCTTGTCCTATTTTCTATATTTCCCCCATATTTATCCTGGCGATGATTAGAATCAGAAAATAGGAATTGTTCTGGTAGCGTTCTATGACCGCAGAGTAATTCTATGCCGTCGAATTCGGCCTCCTTGGCTCTTCTGGCAAATTCCTCAAACTTTCCGACCAGATTCTCTATTTCTTCGATAGTGAGCGCTTTTGGTTTCTCTGAAGGTAAAAAATCAGATAGGCGTCTTCTTGAATCTCCAATCTCCGATGGAGCTATAGATGGGAATCCAGTTATTTTAGGTGAAGTTTCTCTCCCGCCATGGACAGCCTGAATAGCTATCTTCGCCCCATATTCATGTACCCTCTTCGTTAGCTCTTTTAATTTAATAATCTGATTATCTTCGTATAATCCGAGCCCGTAAGGATTAATCTTTCCAGCAGGCTCGACATATGTTCCCTCGACAATAATTAATCCAACCCCTCCTTCGGCCCTCCTTAGATAATAGTTCATCAGCCTTTCGGTCAAATAGCCATTTGGGGTTGCAAATGAAGTCCCAGCGGCAAACATTACAAGCCTATTTTTTAACTCAATGCCTTTAAGCGAAAAAGGTTGGAATAATATCATATCCGTACTATTTCTCATACTATTAATCCTATTTTTCTCACCTGTGCTTGAATGATTTACATTATTAGAAAATAATCGACTGCCCATATGTATTTCTTTCTAAACAATATAGAATTCCCATCGATAATCTCTTATATCAATCTTCCTTTTTCCATAACACCGATGCAAAGCAATTTAATAACTTATCAGTCATTATCCGGCAAGGCGTCCCCCATCAATTACAAGCACGGATCCCGTCATGAAACTTGAGGCCTCCGACGCCAAAAGTAAGACTGCTCCCCGAATTTCTTTCACATCTGCCAAGCGACGCATGGGGATCTTCTTCATGACCTTCTGACTGACAGGTTTCATGAAGAACTCTCTATTTAGATCCGTTAAGAAAACCCCCGGACATAGGGCATTGACCTGAATATTGTAACGGGCCCACTCCAGCGCCAGCGATTTAGTGAACATAATGAGCGCCGCCTTCGACACACAGTAGGAGCTGTTATAAATTACAGCATCGATCCCTGCAACAGAAGCAATGTTGATGATCTTTCCATACCTTTTTTCGATCATATGGCGGCCAACAGCTTTGCTGCAGAAAACGTGTCCCCTGAGATTTACGTTCATCACATAATCCCATGTCTCTGGAGCCATATCAACCACCGGTCCCTCACCGGCAACCCCAGAATTGTTGACTAAGATCTCGATGTCACCGAAGGCCTCGAAAGCGTCGTTCACGGATCTTTCAATGTCATCCAATTTGGATATGTCCATAGGACAAACCAAGGCGTCCCGCCCTAATTTTCTAATTTGGCCTGCCGTCTCATTCAGCGCTTCCATATTCCGAGAAGCTAAAACCACGTCTGCCCCAGCTTCAGCCAAAGTAATAGATATTTCCCTTCCTAAACCACGGCTGGCTCCGGATACGAAAGCTTTTTTCCCCTTGAGTGAAAATATTTCCATCTATTTCTAACATCCTTAAGATTTTCATCGAAAAAAGTTGATCATAAGTCAGCAATCCCTGCATTTCCCAAAAGAAACGACTAAAAAATGATTCCAAGAAGATGAAATCACATGACAATTGCTTATTTCGAGGGTAAGGTGCCACGAATTTTATCAGGCATTTCTAAATATTGTCGGATGGAATCTAGGCAAAAACCCAAATTTCTTTTTGGTTTTTTAAACCCCCGCCCTGATGACGGGGGCCCCTAGATGTTTACTTAATTAAAGGGAGGATACGAGTAAAAACAATCAATAATTCTTCATCGCCAATATTCTCATGAGTGTGATAATGATTTGGCATATACACTATTACATCTCCAGCTTTATACTCCAATTTATTGCCATCTTTAAAGGTAGCCCTTCCTTTCCCAGCAGCCACATACATTGGATATGTCCCTGGCCCCGTGTGTAATGCAATATAACCCCCCTTTTCAATTTTTAATGCTGCCAGCTGGATATTAGAATTAGGTACCGAATACAGCGTAGCCAAATGCGCCCCTTTTGAATCAATACCCGTTTTTAGGGAGTCATATTTTACCCATTGAACATCAGGCATTTGAGTAACAGTAGGCCCACTCTTGCTAGTATCCATTAGGAAAACTCTTGATACTCCTGATGTTTCTTGGGCACATGCTAATCCAGTAACAAAGAACAACACGCTCGTAACTGCTACAAATGAAAGCATTGTTTTCATTTTTTTCTCCTTTCAATAATTATTGGCGATTAGGGTCAACACCGTAGGCCTTAGAAGCTTGTGCATTCTTAATCCAAAAAAGCTGGCCCACCAAAGTCTTGAAAGAGCTGAATCCCATATTTTATTCATACAATCGGCTTTATTGCCGTTCTTCCAGGGAGGAAGTCGTTCTCTAAAAGGTATTACCATTCCCAGTTTCTCATGGTTGGTCAAAACTCTTATGTCTCTTTTGTAAAAGTCAATAGGGCTCCCGTGTATGTTCAGATGGAACAACATGACCATGGGTACCAAATAATCTTAGTTTAAACGCAAAAACTGGAGTCCACCTTAGCTGATATTCTCCGTTCCTTTACGATTTGTTAACCAACCGCCGTCCGAAGCCTTGAAGAGCGGTTTACCCATGGCCGTTTATACAACCACAAGGTTAAGTCTTTGAGATTATCCTTTTAAGTTGTAGGTCAGATATTTCCTGCTTACTGTAGCCAAGTCTTTCCAAAATTTCTTCAGTATGCTGACCTAACCGAGGTGCTCGCGTTCTTATTCTTCCTGGGGTTACCGAAAGTTTCACTGGAAAATTGATTAGATTGCTAGGCCATGAAGTTCCCGCTAACCTTGTGAGCAACTCTCGGTGCACTATCTGGGGATCACAAAAAACTTCAGCAACATTGTTGACTGGAGCACAGGGTACATCAGCTTCCGCTAAAATTGTGATCCATTCATCTCTTGATTTAGTAAGCAACGTCTGCCTCAGCCGTTGCAGAATCAGGTTTCGACTAGCATTCCGGTCACTATACGTCAGAAAACGAGGGTCATCATTCCAGTCATTCCACCCTAGTAATTTGCAAAGGTTTTGCCAAAAGGTATCCTCGATGATACCTAAAGAGATATACTTTCCGTCCTTCGTCGAAAAGATTCCATAGTGTGCTTCCCCCCAATCCTCCCTTTTAGGTACTCTACCCTTTTCAAAAAAATCTCCAGCCTTCAGACTCATCCAAGAAACGATTCCATCGGTTATGGACACGTCAATATACTGACCCTGTCCATTACTTCCACGAGCGATGACAGCGGCTAAAATGCTTACAGCAGCGAACATACCCGAAGATAAGTCACCTATTGCCATGCCTTGAACATGACCATCTAGGGGATCTGGCAAAGGATCACCCCGCAAAGTCAGTCCTCCGGCAACAGCTAAATAGTTGATGTCATGCCCGGATTTTTTTGAGTAGGGACCATCTTGTCCGTAACCAGAAATAGAGCAGTAGATAATCCTGGGATTAATTCGGCGCATAACCTCATAATCCACTCCTAACCGACTGGTGACACCAGGACGAAACCCCTCCAATATAACATCAGCCTCATTGGCCAACCTATAGAAAACCTCCTGCCCGTCAGATGTCTTGAGATCAATGGTTACAGATTTCTTGTTACGGTTCACACATTCATAAAGCCAAGGCTCAATTTCCCGCGTGTAATCTTTGCCACCAGGAGGCTCAACCTTAATCACGTCTGCGCCCAAATCTGCCAAAAGCATTGTGCAGTAAGGACCTGGAAGGAGTAAGCTCAGATCAATTACCATGATACCAGTGAGAGCACTCACCATGTCTCCCCCGATTGTTATCCCATGGAATATTATCACCCACCCAAATAAGCACGCCTTACCTTCTCACTCTGTGAAAGAGTGTCCCTACTTCCCTCTGTTACAATTCTACCCACTTCCATCACATAGCCATAATTACATATAGAGAGGGCCATTTTAACATTTTGTTCAACCAGAAGGATACTGATACCTTGGTTATTGATCTGTTTCAACAGATTGAAAACCTCTCCCACCACTTTTGGGCTTAGCCCCGCCGTAGGCTCATCCAGAATTAAGAGACGCGGACGGGCCATGAGTGCACGCCCGATAGCAAGCATCT
>Ga0154839_1012_pt1 | contig 11064 bp, 6 predicted proteins | sample Rifle2008BG16ft_FD_116143 | JGI IMG/M metagenome (GOLD analysis project Ga0154839, IMG submission 116143) | Deltaproteobacteria bacterium RBG_16_47_11
CCCATTCCAAACCGAGTTCGATCAGCTTACCCCGGTTGGGACGGCCTGTTTCGGGATCGCAGCCGATTACGTCATAGAGCATCTCAATTCCTTTTTGAAATTCCTTTTCCGTAAAAATCCTCTTGCCGGCATTGGGCCCATCGGGTTTTGGATCGAATAGCCGTCGGGGCAATTGATCGTCTTTAATCGTAAATCCCTCGAGACTGTTGAAGGCTCTGGCTATCATCGTGCTTCGTTCAGCGGCCTTCATCAGCTCGAAGAGGCTGGCATTCCAACCGGTCACCGCATTCAAGCACTGAATCATCAAATCCAGAGACATCACGCCGCGGGGCGCAAATCCGAAAACGCATAGTCCCAGGGCATCCATCATCTTCCAGAGATGATCAAGCAATATGTAAGCCCTCACCTTTTCATTGGTGATTTGTGTTGGATGCATGGCCTTGTAAATCCCCAATGGTTTGATGGATTGAAAGGAATAGAATTTTTCATCGAAAAATAAAGTATCATGAGGGGCATTCATATGGTCAGGCCCGTAGGGGCAGGTAGCATAACCTATGCCCACTCCAACCTTTACACGAGGGTCGTGCATGGGTAACTCGAGGCCCTTGACCGCAAGATGATAGGGCTGATCTGAGACCTTCCATCTGCCTGCGAGTCGTGTAATCCCCTCTGCCAAGAGATCGCCGAAGCCCTCCCGCTTCGCGATCATTTCCAACAATTGAATCACTAGATCCGGATCTCCGAAGCGAAGCTCCAGCCCACCCGTGTCAGCCCTTGTGATGACCCCTTTTTCAAAACATTCGCAGGCAAAAGCGATTACCAATCCGGCAGAGATCGTATCCATGCAGTATCGATTGCAGATCTCATTGGCTTTCGCGATGGCCTCAAGGTCCAGAATATTAAGATTGGTTCCAAGAGCGGCAATCGTCTCATATTCGGGCCCCCCGTAGCGGGAATCAACACCATATTTTGAATGCTCGAGAGCAATGCCGCGCTTGCATCGGATGGGACAGAAGTAACATCCTTTTCTCTGTTTCAGAAGAAGCTCGTTATAGGTGTCGCCACTTACAGGTTTGGGGTCATCAAGTTTGGTTCGTCTGAAGTTGTTAATGGGTAAGGCACCCGCCTCAGACAGGATTTCGCAAAAGATGGTGGTCCCATAAACAAACAGGGTTTTCCCTTGGGGATTATCCTTGAAGGTTCTCGCATAGTCCTTGGCAGTCTTGCGCAGGAATTCAGGATCGAAGAATTGGATCTTTTCTCTCCCTAGGGCAGCGACAGCTCGAACATTTTTTGAGCCCATCAGGGCTCCGAATCCATCTCGACCGTTGAAATGGCCCAGGTTGTTTGTGATATTGGCAAAGCGGACGAGATTCATTCCAGCAAGGCCTGTTTGGGCAACCCGAATCCTGTCGTTTCCCATCTCCTCACGGATCATATCTTCAACCTCCCGGGCTCCCTGACCTGCCAGATGAGAAGCATCTTTGATCTCAGCTTTTCCTTCGGTGACCCAGAGATAGACGGGTTTGTCCGCTCTTCCTCGAAACACAATGGCGTCAAAACCTGCCATCTTCAGCTCAGGGCCAAAAAAGCCTGCTGCCTCTGATTCAGCCGCTGTCCCTGTAAGGGGCGATTTCCCTATGGCAGCGAACCGACAGGATGCTGCGATAGGTGAGCCAGTCATCACGCCGGTGGCAAGAATCAGAAGATTTTCCGGCGAAAAAGGGTCGATCCGGGGCGGAACCTCTTTCATGAGATAGTGGTAGCCAATCCCTCGTCCACCCAGGTAAGTTCGGTAGAACGTATCGTCTTTCTCTTCCACCTCGATCTTTCGATTGTTCAAATCGACATGAAGAATCCTGCCTTGATACCCATAGCCCATAGAAGTTCTCCTTGATAAAAATTATATGGTTAATGATATAATCATCCCAGCCAGAATACAAGCTTCGGGTTTATTAGAAAAAATAGGGATCACCCCTGACACGGGAAAAATATTCAGGTAGAGTGATTTTGATCACGTTGAAAGAAATCAATGGGTCCGCAACCTCCCACTTTCCCCTTCTTTTCTGCTTCCAAGACATTGATATTCCTCATGAGATCTATCGGATGAAAAGAGTGGCTTGCAGAGAGGCTTATTTAATTGACTTCGACCTTGGTGGTGGATTAAAAAGGGGGAATGAGCCCCTTTAAAACCTATTCCCTTGTAGCGTGTCTCATTTTTTCTTCTCTTCTCTTTCTTCCATCCTTCAACCTTTATGCCACGGAATATTATGCTTTTCGTCTGACCGGTTCTGATTGTACCCTATGCCACACAGACCCCAAGACAGGATCATTGAACCGGGCGGGAACTCAATTTCAGGAAGAGGGGAATCGATATCCTTTCACCTGGAAAAGTATATTTTTCCACTTTATGGGAGGACTAACGCTCTTCCTTATCCTTTTTGGTTTCTATCTTCGATACCATCTCTGGCACCTCGGAAAGGCTGGGGAGAAATGGAGTCAATGGAGGGAGAGGTGGAAGGGCCTCTTCCTATATGTTTTAGGACATCGGACGACTTTGAGGAGACTCTTCCCCGGAATGAGTCACCTTCTTCTTTTTTGGTCTTTCCTTATCTTGAGTCTTTCGATTCTGATCGTTCTTATTCAGGAGTATATATCCTTTCCTTTGTTAGGAGTGAGGTTCTTGGGTCCCAAAACCTATCCCTATTTTCGTCTAATTTTAGACCTCTTTGGAATAGTTGGATTAATCGGGACAATATTAATTATTTGCAGGAGATATATTCAGAGACCCGAAGAGTTAGACAATCAACGAACCGATGGCATTTCTCTTGTTCTCCTCCTTTTTATTTTTCTTAGTGGATTTTCATTGACGGGTATTCGGAATCAACTTTATCAATCCTCTTGGTCCCATTGGGCGCCCATGGCTTCATCCATAGGATGGATTCTATCAGAATTTTTTAAAGAAGAGGATGGCTTAAAGATTTATTTTTCTACTCTCTGGTGGGTCCATATCTTACTTTCCTTAACCATGCTATCTTATATCTCTTTCTCAAGGCTCCTTCATCTTTTTTCATCTCCTCTCAATATCTTCTTCAGAAATCTGGGGCCGAAAGGAGCTTTGTCCTTCATGGATCTCGAGGCCTCAGAGACCTATGGTGTTGAGAAGATTCAAGAGTTCACACAGAAACACCTTTTAGAATTAGACGCCTGCACCCGTTGCGGACGATGCCAAGAAACCTGCCCGGCCCATCTCACCCAAAAACATCTCAATCCTAAAAAGGTCATACAAGATCTAAAACACCATATGGAAAGATCTTTAGAAAAGAGAGAGGGACTTCACCTCATAGGGGATGTGGTGACCGAGGAGGTTATATGGGAATGCACCACCTGCCGCAACTGTTTGGAACATTGTCCGGTCTTTATCGAACCGATGGTCAAATTGATCGAGTTTCGAAGGAATCTGGTTCTGCATCATGGGAAGGTCCCAAGAGAAACTACTTTCGCTTTTCGAAATATCGAACGGAGGGGAAACCCATGGGGATTCGATCCAGAAAAAAGGATGTGGTGGACGAAGGAGTTGGGAGTCAAGGAGGTAGCTTCTGAAAAAAAGATGGACATTCTATGCTGGGTCGGATGCTATAGTTCTTATGACGATCGGAACATCAAGGTGGCGACTTCGTTGATTCAGATCTTAAATCAAGCGGGAGTGGATTTTGGGGTGCTGGGGAATGTCGAGTGGTGTTGCGGCATTGACCTCAGAAGAATGGGAAGCGAATATCTCTTTCAGGTTAATGTGAAAAAGAATATTGAGCAACTTCAAAAGATAAAGTTCAAAAAAATTCTAACGACGTGTCCCCACTGTTTCAATACTCTGAAGAATGAATATCCACAATTTGGCGGCACCTTTGAAGTGATTCACTATACCACCTTGTTAGAACAGTTGATTCAAAGCGGTCAGATCGGTCTGGCCTCTGGTGACAGGACGACAAAAATAACTTACCATGATTCTTGCTACTTAGGGCGCTACAACGATGGCTATGATCCGCCACGAAGAATTTTAAAGGCGATGCCCGATCTTCTTTTTTTGGAAATGGAAAGAAGTCGAGAGAAGAGTTTCTGTTGTGGAGGAGGTGGATGTCACATGTGGATGGAGGAGAAGGCGGGAAGGCGGATTAATGAAACACGGGTTGAACAGGCTGTAGAAACGGGGGCAGAAATCATTGCTACGGTCTGTCCCCTCTGTATGATCTCTCTTGACTCGGCCATTAAGGTGTTAAATTTGGATAATCGACTCCGGGTGATGGACATCCTGGAACTGGTCAGAGAGAGGATGGAAATAAAGAGTTCGGAGTTCAGAGTTAGGAGTTCGGAGTTTTAAAAACTAAAAACTCCCTACTCGTGTCTGCCGGAGGCAGGGGGGGTAGTTTCTTTTTTTCTCCGAACTACGAACTCATTACTCCGAACTAATCAGAGGATCACCGTTTTCTTGATGGCTTTGACGATTTCTGCTGGTTCGTCAACCAATTGAAGAATGTCCAGGTCGGCAGAGGTGATCTTTCCTTCCTTTAAAACCACTTCTTTGATCCAATCCAGAAAGCCTCTCCAATAATTTGATCCAACCAAGATTACTGGGAAAGGTCTGATCTTTTGAGTCTGAATAAGCGTAATCGATTCGAGCAGCTCGTCCATGGTCCCAAATCCACCCGGGAGAATGATATAGGCCATTGCATATTTGACGAACATGACTTTTCGGACAAAGAAGTACCGGAAATTCAGAGTGATATTGGTATAAGGGTTGGGTCTTTGTTCGAGTGGAAGTTCGATATTTAAACCAATGGATTTCCCTCCCGCAGAAAAGGCGCCCTTGTTGGCAGCCTCCATGACACCCGGGCCTCCTCCCGTAATGACGGCAAAACCATTTTCAGCCAGGAGCTTACCGATTTGTTCTGCCTTCTTGTAGACCTCGTCACCGGGTTTAATCCGGGTGGAACCAAAAATGCTCACCGCTGGATGATATTTACCGAGGGATTCGAACCCATCCACAAATTCTGCCATGATCCGGAACATCCTCCAAGAGTCCTGTATGGTGATTTCATTGATGACATACTGTTTCTCTGTCATGCTGCCTCCTTTCCGCGTGGACCCTGCCTACCGCAGGCAGGCGTGAGTCGTAGATCGTAAGGTGTTTTTCTATTGATAATTTATGGATTTTATATTAGGAAAAGGGAAGCCTAAAGTCAATCCTGTTTTAAAAAAGTTCGGAGTTCACCTGCCTGCCCTGCCTGCCGGCAGGCAGGCGCAGGCAGGGAGTTAGGAGTTCGGAGAAGAAACCAATACAAAGTAAAGACTCCGAACACCGAACTAAGTTACTCCAAACTGCTTTACTGAGACATAGGGGGAAAGTACATCGATGAGAGTGGAATTTTTAGGGGGCGTTCGGACAGTAACCGGTTCGGCGACTCTTTTAGAAAAGGGGTCGTTAAGGTGGTTGGTCGATTGTGGAATGTTTCAAGGAGGCAGGGAGCTCGAGGAGAAAAACTGGCACCTCCAACCCTACCAGGCTAAACACCTTTCTTTCATTTTACTCACCCACGCCCACATTGATCACAGCGGCCTTATCCCAAAACTGGTTCAAGAGGGATTCCGGGGAAAAGTGATCTGCACCAAGGCAACCCGCGATCTCTGTGAAGTCATGCTCGAAGACAGTGGACACATCCAGGAGATGGAGGCAGAATGGCAGAATCGCAAGGGGAAAAGGGCTGGAAAGAGAGAAGCCGTTCCACTTTACACGATGAGCGATGCAGAAAAAAGTCTTCGATATTTTCAAACGGTAAATTATGGTGAACGATTTCAGATGGCGGATGGGATAAAGGTACGGTTTCAAGATGCCGGGCACATTTTGGGATCGGCCTTCATCGAGATCTGGATCGAAGAGGGAGGCAAGGAGAAAAAACTGATCTTCTCGGGCGATTTGGGCAATTCGGACCAACCCCTCATCAGAGATCCTGCTTGGGTGGAGGAAGGAGATGTCCTCTGGTTGGAATCGACCTATGGAAATCGGTTTCACAAATCAAGGCAAGAGACTGTCCAGGAATTATTAAAAATCGTTCAGGAGGCCATTGCTCATGAGGCAAAGGTTGTCATTCCCGCCTTCGCCGTGGAGCGGACTCAGGATATTATTTACACGCTGGGTCAATTTGTCAGGCAGGGGTCCATTCCTTCAATTCCCATCTATATTGACAGTCCGCTGGCGATCTCCGCCACAGAGATCTTTAAGAGGAATCCAGACTGTTTTGACCAGGAGACCCAAAACCTACTTTCTGGAGGAGATAATCCATTGGAGATTCCAGGGATCATTTACACCCAGACCACTGAGGAATCAAAAGCCATCAATGGGGATTCAAGACCTGGGGTCATCGTTTCCGCCAGCGGGATGTGTGACTCCGGAAGAATAAAGCACCATTTGAAACACCACCTCTGGCGGAAAGAATCTCACATTGTCATCATCGGTTATCAAGCAGAAGGAACTATCGGGAGGCGAATCGTTGATGGAGCAAAGACGGTCAGGCTTTTCGGGGAAGAGATTGCCGTGAATGCCCACATTCATACATTGGGAGGATTCTCAGCTCATGCAGACCAGAAAGGGTTGCTCGATTGGCTTTCCCATTTTAGCAGCCCTCAGCTTGAGGTCTTTGTCAACCACGGAGAAGAGCAGGTTTCCATCGAACTGAGCCAGCTCATCCGTGAGCGATTCCATTTTAAATCAACCGTCCCTCAATGGAGGGAGAAGAAAGTCCTGTTCGGCGAGGGAGAAATGGAAATGGCAGAAGAAGGGGAGGGAGAGGAATTAATTCCTGAAGAATCCTTTTCTACCCTTTTTAATCACTTGGATCGGACTTATAAGAGGCTTCGTCGAAAATTGAAAAGAGAGAAGAAGAGAGGGGAGGATTTTTACGACCCTAAGCGGTTGAGGCAATTAGAGGAGATAAACAAGAAATTAGAGGAGTTGGAAGAAGAACTTTAATCGCATAGCGCCCGCCTGCTAAAGTAATACAAACGCATTTACTTTTTTGACATGAGGCCCCCTCACCCTCCCCTCTCCCCGCTGGGGAGAGGGATAGGGTGAGGGGCGATGCCGCCGGATGTAACAGGATTTAATGCGTTTGTATCAGCTTAGCGGCGGGCGGGCATGGGGCATAGAGCATAGCGTTTCGGAGATCGGGAATTTAGGGATTGCATGACCTATCGACCCAATGCCTCAATAACCTTCAAGAGGAAATCGTTGTGGTTGAACTAGTAAAGATCAGCATCGTTTTTTTCATCGTTCTCATACTCACCTTTAAGAAAGTCAACCTGTGGATTGCTCTCCTAGTGGGGACCTTCTTGCTGGGGTTTCTCTTCCACCTCCCTTTTCAATCTATCGGAAGAGATCTCTTCACCTCAATCATTGACACAGGAACCCTCCTTCTCCTCGGTGCTTTTATCGCTATCCTCTTCTTCAGCAGTCTTTTGAAAGAGACAGGCCGGATGGCGGAGATACTTGAAGGATTTAGGATTATCTTCAAGGACATTCGCGTGGTCATCGCTTTAATTCCGGCCATGATTGGTTTAATGCCCATCATGGGGGGGGCGCTGGTCTCGGCGCCGATGGTGGTGGAAGGCTCCGATGAGTTAAAGCTTTCCCCGGAGCGTAGAACCTTTATCAACTACTGGTTTCGCCACGTTTGGCAATATACTTTTCCTACATACCCCTCTCTTATTTTAGCGGCCACCTTGGTCAAGGTTCCTGTGAGATATCTGGGATGGATTAACCTTCCGCTTACGCTTGTGGCCATTGTCAGCGGCATCTTTTTTGGTTTTTGGGGTGTTTCAAAATCGACGAGTGTTAAATCTTTATTGAACACCACAACAGGTTTGAGATTATTCTATAATTTGTGCCCCCTCCTCTTCGGCCTCATTTTAGTCGTTGGCTTTCAGGTGGAATTGGCCTATGCTTTTGGTTTAGCCATCTTAGGGATGATCATTTTTTATAAGATTGGTTGGCCGGTGGTTTTAAAGGGTTTGAGGGAGAGCCTCAACATGGAACTTTTGTTGACGGTGGCCATGGTGATGGGGTTTAAGAAGGTGTTGGAGTCCTCCGGAGCCATCCATTCAATCTCGACTGTCTTGTTATCCTCCGGAGTTCCGTTATGGCTGATAGCGATTTTAGTTCCCCTACTCGTCGGGCTTATCACCGGTATGACCATCGCACCGATAGCGATTGGTTTCCCGGTTCTCATTCCCTTGTTCCAAAACGATCCCCACTTCCTCAATTATATGGTACTGGCTTTCGCCAGCGGGATTAGCGGAGATTTGCTCTCACCGTTTCATCTCTGTCTGATTTTAACGAAGGATTATTTTCGTGCCGACCTGAAAGGGGTCTATCGTTTTATTTGGGTGCCAGCGGCGTCCATTGTGGTCGTTGCCCTTTTGATCACTTTTATCCGTTGATCAAGGAGAGGATGATGAAAAAAGGGACTCATTTCTTTCTGGCGTTGTTGATCGTTGTGCTTTGGTTGGAGGCACCTGTGGAAAGCCTGGCAGGAATGGTTGTCGAACAGGTGTTGAGGGATAGGGAAGGAAATCCTTCGAAAGTGTTGCTATACTTTTCGGACGGCCTATTTCGGACAGACCATCCGGCCAGCGGACTGACGACCATCATGGGTTTCAGAGAAGATCGATTGGTGATGATCGATCACCGATCCAGGAATTATATCGAAATCAAACTTTCCCAATGGGAGAGAGAAGTGGCAAGGCGGCTCAAAGAAGAGATCCCCGGTATCATGCTCAAGGAAAGGAAGATCATCGTGAAGAGAACAGGGCGGAGCACTGTTATCAATGGGTTTCAGACGGAACAGATTGAGGTCTGGGCAGAGGGTGAGTTGATTGAAGAGAATTGGATGACCCGCGATGTGAAGTTGACAGAGATAGAAAAAGTGATGGATCGGGTGGCCCAGGGGTTTTCTGAAGATTTTCGGCTCGAGATGAAAGAAGGCCGGGAGATTTATGAAAAGCTGAAACCCTATGGGTTTCCCATTTTAATTAAGGACTATACAACGACCTATGGATTGGGGGCTGTGGATCGGCTGGAAGTCAAAAAAATAGAAAAGAAAGAATTGGAGAAAGAAGTTTTTCTCCCGCCTGCTGGTTACCAGAGGATTGTTCCCAAATACCCGCATAAGTAAAGAAACGCCGCATAGGGTCAACCTCTGCCTACCGGCAGGCTGAGCCCTCGGCCTGAGCTTGGGCCAAAGGCAAGCCCAAGCAATTATTCTGGGGAGTCGAAGGGTTGACTTCAAAATCGGTATAGTTTTAAAGATAGTACTTTTTGTCCTCTGATTGTCAATTTCGGTCATTTTTTAATCAGATCAAATTATTTTAAAAGAGAAAATGTCTTTTAAGTTGATGAGTTATAGAATCTTGCCCTGGCACAAAAAATGCACTTTATCCCCTTCATCTTACGTTTTAAGGAGGTCCTTTTGATCCGGAAAATCTCTATCATAGGAAGCTTTTTTCTTATTATCTCGGTGTGGCTATCGCCTGGGGCTGCCCAAAACTTTGCTAATTTATCGAGAGATGATGTAGGAATAGAGGACCCAACAGTGATGACCTTAAGTCTTCCTATTAGTGATGAATCCAATGACGATTCCAGTCTGAAGCCCCTTTACAAAGATCACCTTAAAAAAGACTCCGAGTTCGATATCCCCATCGTCATCAATGGGAAAGTGGAACAGTTCATCCGTTATTTTCAGACGAGGATTCGAGAAAAATTTGTTACCTGGCTCGGTCGGTCTGAGAAATATATCCCCTTCATGAAAAATGTCTTAAAAGAACACGGTCTCCCTGAAGATTTGGTCTATTTGGCGCTCATCGAAAGTGGATTCAATCCCTATGCTTATTCCAGAGCTAAGGCTGTAGGCATGTGGCAATTCATCTCCCCGACAGGGAAAAGGTATGGATTAAAGGTGGATTGGTGGGTCGATGAACGAAGGGATCCTGAAAAGTCCACCATTGCCGCAGCCAAATATCTGAAGGATCTCTATGATATGTTCGAATGCTGGTATCTTGCTGCCGCAGGGTACAATGCAGGGGAATATAAGATCATCAAAGCGATGAAACGGTATCGGACGGAGGACTTCTGGAAGCTGACACAATATCGGTATCTGAAACGGGAGACCAAGGATTATGTTCCGCTCATGATTGCAGCGGCCCTCGTTGCGAAGGACCCAGAAAAATATGGATTCACCGGCGTCGAATATCAAGATCCTCTTCAGTATGAAAAGGTGAATGTCCCTGAGTTGACAGACCTCTCCCTCATCGCCAGGGCCTGCGGAACCTCTCTTGATGAAATCAAGGATCTCAATCCCGAACTGCGAAGGGGGGTGACGCCTCCAAACGAATCTGAATATGAAATTAAAATCCCTTTCGGGAAAAAGGATCTCTTCCTGGATAACTTCGAGACCCTGCAGCCTCTTGAGAAGTTTCCATTTAAGACACACCTTGTCAAAAAAGGAGAGACCCTGAAAGGGATTGCAAGAACCTATCGGGCAGATCTTGAGCCCTTGCTTGAAATCAACCATCTGAAAAAGACGAGTCAGGTCGCAAAGGGGACGACCCTTCTCCTCCCTTTTTCAAAGGATGAAGAGATAAGACCTCTCGTGGCTCAGAAAAAGAATGGGAAACCTCAGAACGGCAAGTCGGTGAAGTGAGGCTAACGCTCCACTCCTTACGCTCTCTCTATTACCTAAATTGAGCGATTTTTCTTGATAACCATCAAGAGAAGTATTGGAACCAATGGCTCACAAACCGTCTATTCCATTCATCTAACAGGTGAAACAGAGTTTGTCATTCCTGTGGAAACAGGAATCCAGTATCTTAATTATTTTCCTGGATTCCCGTCGGAGTTTATCCCGTACTTGATACGGGGCGGGAATGACAGTGCAGGTGCCTCAAATACATAAATCGCTCAATTTAGATATTAAATGAATTTTATGACCACAATTTCCGGTTTTGTGTCGATGCGCA
>Ga0154839_1297_pt1 | contig 10977 bp, 7 predicted proteins | sample Rifle2008BG16ft_FD_116143 | JGI IMG/M metagenome (GOLD analysis project Ga0154839, IMG submission 116143) | Deltaproteobacteria bacterium RBG_16_47_11
GATCCAACATGAAATTAATCAAAGCTCTTTCCAACTTTGCCCCGAGATCGAGATAGAGTGTGAATCGGGCCCCTGTGATCTTCGCCCCCGATTTAAAATCTAGGATTTTCAACTCTTCTCCGATATCCCAATGAGGTTTGGGTTCAAAGTCGAATTTTGGGATCTCACCCCACCGTCTGACCTCAGCATTGTCAGACGAATCCTTTCCTACAGGAACAGAGGGATGGGGAAGGTTTGGAACAACGAGGAGAAAATCCTGCAGAGCCTTCTCCTTCTCTTCGATAATCGAGTCCAATCCCTTCAATTCCTGGGAGACCTTCTTCATTTCTTCAATTAATTCTGAGGCATCCTGGCCTTCCCTTTTCTTCCTGCTCACCTCATCCGAGACTTTCTTCTGCAGGGCCCTTAATCTCTCCCATTCCTGGATTGTTTTTCTCCGTTCCCCATCAATCAACACAAACCGGTCCAGATCAATGGTTTCGCCTCTTAAGGCCAGTCTTTCCCGGACCTCGTCTAGATGTTCCCGAATGTATTTGGCTTCAAGCATAGGATAGCCTAAATTTCCTAATATTTTTAAATAGTATCACCAATTTCTTCTCAAATCAATTCCCTGTTCCTCTCACTCTTTCTTGATCAAATCGGGCTTGGAAGGGATGGGACGATCCAAAACGAGGTGGCCGGTGATGCTCTCTCCCCTTCCCTCGATGAGAATTTGAACCCCCCTGATCTGTGGGAAATTGAGGGTCAGAGAATTGACAATCGAATAGACCGTCATGATCTCTGCAGAACTTCCCCCGGGGTGATCCCTGGAAAGGGCTCTGTCGAAATTAACCTTGGCCACACCTTTCTCATCGATTTGGAGGGCCAGTAATTTTGTCCGAGGGGGAAGGGTTCGGATCAGTTTACCCTTCGGTCCCTTGATCAGCTCATGAATGATCTCCTTCGCTTCCTCCTGAGCACCCCCTTTGTTTGAGATCTCTCTTTTTTCACCCGTCAGATATTCCTCTTTCTCTCCTGAAAAATAGAGTGTAACGATCTTTCGCCCCTGTAGGGCGGTTTTCTTCTCCAGTTCCTTCTCCCCTCTCCTCTCCAGCCTTTTCTCCGGTGTTTTCTTCAAGAAGGGTTCCAACGATTCCAATATTTCCTTGCGAAACTGGTAGGCCAGGAACAAACCAATTCCAATAATGATTAGAAAAAGCAGAGCTTTTCCTGCACCGCCTTTCTTCCGACTTTTTTTCGGTCCTTTTTTCTTAGATTTTCGCTTCATTGGACAATCGTTGTTTGACTCACCCTCGTTCTTCCTTTACTGCCTTGTCTTTTCCTCGGCCATCTTCCCAACGATCGGCAGGGAATACCTTTCTCCCCGAAGGGCTTTTATCATCAGGAGCAGCCACAGGATCAGGCTCAAAATCCAGATCGGATAGACCAGAAGACCGATAATAGGGATAAATCCTAAGATGAACGAAATAATAAAGAGACTGAGAAAGGTGATGGTGGACTGCATGGCATGAAACTTCACAAAGCTGCTTTTCTTCTCTACCACCAGGAAAATAATGCCAGTGATGAATCCTAAGAGATAGCAGAAAAACCCGGCCACATTCTCTTCCAATCCTGTGCTTGATCTTTCTTTTTCCTCCATAATGACCCTCCTTAATGATTGAATTTAGAATATTGGATGGCTTTTTATCAACAGGGTTATAAAAAGTCAATGGATAAGGTCGGCCATTTTCTTTTTCAAAAACTGCCCAGTATAAGAAAGCGGATTTTGAATCAATTCCTCCGGCGTTCCGCATCCGATGACCTCTCCCCCGTTTTCTCCCCCTTCCGGACCCAGATCAATAATGTAATCGGCCGATTTGATAACTTCCATATTATGTTCGATGACGATGACGGTGTTTCCCCTATCCGTGAGCCGGTTGAGGACATCGAGCAATCTCTGAATATCTGCAAAATGGAGACCGGTCGTGGGTTCATCCAAAATGTAGACACTCCTCCCTGTCTCCCTCTTGCTCAATTCCCTCGCCAGTTTAATCCGCTGAGCCTCTCCCCCAGAAAGCGTTGTGGCAGGCTGACCCAACTTGAGGTAACCCAGGCCGACATCGCAGAGGGTCTGGAGTTTTTGGCGGATCGCTGGGATCGCCTGAAAAAAGTCATCCGCCTCTTCTGCCGTCATCTCCAATACATCAGAAATGGTTCTTCCTTTATATCGGACGTCGAGCGTCTCTCGATTATAACGTTTCCCATGGCACTCCTCACAGGTCACATAAACATCAGGGAGAAATTGCATCTCGACTTTCAAGACACCGTCCCCACGGCACGTTTCGCATCGTCCTCCAGAGACATTGAAGCTGAAGCGCCCCGGCATGAAACCTCTCATCCTCGATTCAGGGAGTTGGGCGAAGAGTTCTCGAATGGGCTGGAACACACCTGTATAGGTCGCCGGGTTGGAGCGGGGTGTCCTTCCGATTGGCATTTGATCCACATGGATGACTTTATCCACATACTCCAATCCTTCCATGCCCTGAACAGAGACACAATGTTGGGAAAGACGATAGAGTTGCTGGGCCAATAGGCAATAGAGCGTATCAATGATCAATGTTGATTTCCCTGACCCTGAAACGCCTGTGATACACGTGAACACCCCCAGAGGAATCTTCACATCAATGTTCTTCAAATTATTTGCCGTGGCACCCCGGAGGACAAGATACTTCCCCATGACCGGTCTTCTCTGCTTTGGAAGAGGGATGCGTTTTTTCCCAGAGAGATATTGTCCGGTCAAGGAATGCTCTGCCTTCACCAATGCCTCGGGAGATCCTGTGAAGACCACTTCTCCTCCTCTCTCTCCAGGCCCGGGCCCCATATCGATGATATAATCGGCAGCGCGAATCGTCTCCTCATCATGCTCCACGACAATGACGGTATTCCCCAAATCCCTCAATCTTATCAATGTCCCCAGAAGGCGTAAATGGTCCCTCTGATGAAGCCCGATGCTGGGCTCATCCAAAATGTAGAGCACCCCTACTAAACTCGAGCCGATTTGGGTCGCCAAACGAATGCGTTGAGATTCCCCTCCAGAAAGGGTGGCAGCGGTCCGATCCAGTGTCAGATAATCCAGACCAACCTCTACCATAAACTTCAATCGCTCTTCAATCTCTTTCAGAATTCCTTGAGCAATTTTTTGAGATCTTGGAGATAGCTCCAGATGCTTTAGAAAATTCAATGCTTCCTTGACATAAAGATGGGTGACTTCGGCGATCGATCTTCCACCCACCTTCACTGAAAGCACTTCCCTCTTTAGCCGCGCCCCCCCACAATCGGGACAGGGAGCCACATTCATAAATCCCTCTAACTCCTCATCCTCATCCTCTTTCCATCTCCTCTCCATTTCTGGAATCACCCCCTCAAACTCCTGCCGGAAGAGATGGGGTTTCCCCTTTCCTTTCACCTTGAAAGAGACTTTTTCTCCCTCTGATCCGTAGAGGAGAAGATGCTGAACCGATTTGGACAACCGATTAAACGGAGTATCGAGATCGAAATGATAATGTTTCGTCAACCCTTCCAGAATGGGTCTTAGAAAGGCGTCTTCCTTCTCTTTCCATGGAAGGAGAGCTCCTTCGTTCACTGTAAGAGAAGGATTCGGGACAATGAGGCCGGGATCAAAATAGCGTTTTGTCCCCAATCCGCTGCAGCCAGGACAGGCACCCGCGGGACTATTGAAAGAGAACATCCGGGGTGTGATCTCAGGGAAACTGAATCCGCATTGGATACAGGAGAATTTCTGGCTGAAGACGATGGGAGCAGATCCTTCTCTCTCCACTTTCACTATCCCTTCTGAGAGGTGTGAAGCGATCTCCAAGGAATCGTTGATTCTCTTTTCGGCTCCCTCTTTAACCCCCAAACGATCCACCACCACATCGATCTCGTGGCGCTTATTCTTATCTAAACGGATCTCCTCACTGAGGTCTCTCACCTGCCCATCAATTCTCACCCTCACAAAACCGTCTCTACGAAGCTCGTCCAATTCCTTCCGATATTCCCCCTTTTTCTCCCTGACGATGGGAGAGAGGATCGTGAGGGATGTTCCTTTGGGGAGTCGGAGAATGGCCTCCGTCATCTGCTGAAGGGTCTGGGAGGAAATAGGAGAGCCACAATGGGGGCAGAAAGGCTCTCCGATTCTCGCAAAGAGGAGTCGGAGGTAATCATAGATCTCTGTCACCGTGCCCACCGTCGAACGCGGGTTTCGCGACATGCCTCTTTGATCGATCGCAATCGCAGGAGAGAGACCCTCGATGGATTCTACATTGGCCCTCTCCATCTGCTCTAAAAACTGCCGCGCATAGGCAGAAAGGGACTCCACGTACCGCCTCTGGCCCTCGGCATAGAGCGTGTCAAAGGCGAGTGTGGACTTACCCGAGCCGCTCAGACCGGTAATCACCACCAGACAATTCCGGGGGATCTCCACATCAATATTCTTTAAATTGTGAACCTTGGCGCCCCGAATGATGATCTTTTCCACTGGTCCCTCCCAAAATTAGTTAACAGAAAATTGGAGAGCTGTAAACCCCTTAAAAGCGAATCATTCGAATGACGATGAATCTGCCGAATAACCCGTCGCACTTAGAGTCATTTGCTCTATTCGCTGTCCTTCGGAGCACGGGTTCACAAAAAAGGCTTGACAAATCGACAAGAGGCGTTATAATTCTTTTGTTTATTTTATTAAACTTATTTCTTCTTATAATGTCTGACAGATTACTAAACAAATTTCTTTTTATACTATTCTCCGAGTGATTCGGACCAAGGGGAACGGGTTATGGCTAAAGTACTGATTATCGGAACAGGGGGTGTGGGGACCGTCGTCGCTCATAAAGTCGCGAAGGTCTCACGGGTGTTTACGGATATCCTGCTGGCGAGCCGTACAAAATCAAAGTGTGACGTCATTGCCGAAGCCGTCGGCCCCGGAAAGATTAAGACGGCCCAGGTGGATGCGGATGATGTCCGACAATTAGTTGCATTGTTCAAAAGCTTTAAACCGGAGCTGGTCATCAACGTAGCGCTTCCTTATCAAGACTTAACGATTATGGATGCCTGCCTTGAAACAGGAGTGAGTTATTTAGATACCGCAAGTTATGAGCCACCCGATGTTGCTAAATTCGAATATAAATGGCAATGGGCGTACCAAGACAGATTTAAAAAGGCAGGCTTGACCGCCATATTGGGTTGTGGTTTTGATCCGGGAGTGACAGGGGTTTTCGCGGCCTATGCCTCCAAACATCATTTTGACGAGATTCATTATCTCGACATCGTTGATTGCAATGCTGGCGACCATGGAAAACCATTTGCAACCAATTTTAACCCGGAAATCAATATCCGCGAAGTAACCCAAAGGGGAAAATACTGGGAAAATGGAAAATGGATTGAAACAGAACCCCACGAAATCCACAAACCGTTAAATTATCCGAATGTCGGACCCCGGGAGTCTTATCTTATTTACCATGAAGAATTAGAATCACTGGTCAAACATTTTTCGACCCTGAAACGGGCTCGATTTTGGATGACTTTCGGACAAGAATATTTAACCCATTTACGTGTGATTCAAAATATTGGCATGGCCAGTATTAAACCTATCTTGTATGAGGGCAAAGAAATTGTGCCTCTTCAATTCCTCAAAGCGGTGTTGCCCAATCCGGGCGAACTGGGTGAACATTATTTAGGCGAGACTTCCATCGGCTGCCGGATCAAAGGGATGAGGAATCATAAGGAGAAGACATATTATATCTATAATAATTGTAAGCACCAGGATGCCTATAAGGAAACCGGCGCACAAGGCGTGAGTTATACCACGGGAGTTCCTGCAATGATTGGGGCCATGATGTTTATCACAGGTAAATGGAGAGAGGCCGGCGTCTTTAATGTTGAAGAATTGGACCCGGATCCCTTTATGGAGCAATTGAACATCCATGGACTTCCCTGGCATGAATTGCACGATATCGATCTAGAATTATAAGTTTTGTGAAACTGGAATAATGGAAGAATGGAATGATGGAGGAGCGGGAAAACAGAAATAGTAGTGTTTAAACCCAATATTCCACTATTCCAACATTCCATTTTTTTGCGGTGGGAATGATGCCTATCGATTTTAACCAAATCCCAACGCCGTGTTATGTGATTGATGAGGTCTTACTGCGAAATAACCTGGGACGAATAAAACACGTTAAAGAGGCTGCCAAGGTTGATATCCTCGTTGCGTTTAAAGCTTTCTCGAATTGGGGTGTATTTCCGATCTTCAAAGAATATGGATTTGGCGCTTCAGCAAGTTCGCTCAATGAAGCGCGATTGGCCTTCGAGGAACTCGGAGCAAGGGCGCACACGTATTCGCCTGCTTATGAAGAGAAGACGATCGCAGACATTTTAAAATATAGCAGTCATATTTCCTTTAATTCCCTGAGTCAATTGCGAAAGTATTCTAAGATGGCCAGTCAAAAGGGTGTTTCGATCGGCTTGCGTGTGAACCCTGAGTTTTCGGATTCTCCCTATGACATTTATAATCCCTGTAAACCGGGTTCTCGATTTGGCATCACTGCCAAACAGCTTGGCGATGGCCTACCCCATGGGGTTGAAGGGCTTCATTTTCATACATTATTTGAGGCCGATTCCTTTGGGCTCGAAAAAGTGCTAGCAGTTTTTTTAGAGAAATTTGGTATTTTTTTACCTAAGCTAAAATGGGTGAACCTAGGTGGTGGTCATCTGATGACAAAGAAGAATTATGATATAGATCATCTGGTAAAACTCTTAACTGATTTCAAAAATAATTATGATGCTCAAATTATATTGGAACCCGGAAGCGCTTTTACTTATCAAACGGGTTACTTGGTTTCTAGGGTATTGGATATCGTTGAAAATAACGGTATAAAAACGGCGATTCTCGACGTTTCATTTACTTGCCATATGCCCGATTGTCTTGAAATGCCTTATAAACCTGCTATTCTGGGCGCCACCGATGAACTGGCAGGCAAACCCACTTACAGAATGGGAGGGATTAGCTGTCTGGCGGGCGACTATATGGGCAATTGGTCGTTTGACAAAGAATTAAATCCAGGGGACAAAGTCATTTTTGAGGACATGATTCATTACACGACTGTAAAAACGACAATGTTCAATGGCGTCAATCATCCCTCCATCGGAATATGGACTGAGAAGTCAGGATTTAAACTCATTAAAGAATTTAGTTATCACGATTATAAGAGTAGATTATCTTGATCATTGGACACTGGGCAGGGTTTGGAACAAGAATACCGTATGATCGATGCCTGGCACCGATTGTCCAGGCTTGTTTGGCATTCTTTGCCAGGATTTGGATAAAATTTAGCATTCTATAGAAAAAATATCAAATAAGAAAACTCCGACTGTCTCAATAATTGGACTGGACGCAGGTTCTAAAACAAAATGACATTGGTTGCGAATTCATAAAGGAGTCTGTTTTTCAGTCTTACTCATTTAGACGGTGAATGGATTTGAATCTCAGGGCCAGGCAGCGGAAACACGGTATTTTATTTTCCTTCCTTTTGTCAAGGGTCACGTTAACCAAATTTTCCTCCATGTACCTAATTACTGTTACCTGGCTCCATACCATTTACTGAGAAGGGATTCGTAAAACCAAAAGCATATATTCAGAGGTAATGGGGGACGTAGTTGAAAAATGACACTTTAGGGATATGGAAGTGAATCGTCATGCCTCGGCAAGCAAGCTTAGATGCTCCAAGGACTCTTCATCACATGATGATCCGGAAGAAAAGACGGAAACAAGATGGCGGATTAGAAAACAAAGACACCGTACAACCAACAACCCCAAAGCCCAGAGAAACCATTTCTGACCTAGCTTGAGGTACTTACAGTACACCAAATGCGCAATAATTCATTTTTTGAGTGAACTATTCCACTTTTGATATACTACTAAGAATGGCTGATGTGGGAAAGGGTTAAGTCTGCTTCTGATCTTCTCTCATTTCAACGGTGAATGGCATCCATTGGACACTGGGCAGGTTTTAGAAAAATACGGAAACCGGAGTTTTTTTCAATAATTCAAATAATCGGTTGGTCGCCGACGAACTCTGGAATTTCTCTTGCGTTCTTAGCTTAAGGTCACGGTTAGGAGACTCGTTGAGGCTGTAGAAAAAGTCTTAGAAGCATGATAATATCGCCATATCAGTAGGGGAAAAGAGAGCGGAGACCGCTTAGTAAGAAGAGGAGAGATATGGCGAGATATAAGGACCAGGATTATTCCCAGGGGAAATTCATCCCGATCCAGTTTGACCGACAGATTCTTCCCGGTACCTTTGAAACAGAATTGAGAATTTATTGCGGGTGACTGCATTCTTTGCTAAAGTAAGATCAGAATATGAGCGGAGGGTTAGTCTATGGAAGTTAGAATCAACAGCCACGGATCGAATTCGCTGTCTACCAAGGTTTTCTTTAGCGATGAAAAAGGTTTTGAAGTTGCTTCCGTAATCGTGATGGGGAAAACCAATGCCGTTCTGATTGATGCCCAGTGGACACTATCGAATGCCCATCGACTCATCGCGGAAATAGCGGAAACCGGCAAAGATCTCAAAACGATTTATGTGACTCATGCTCATCCCGACCATTACTTCGGCCTGGGGGTCGTCGCGGAGGCTTTCCCGTCCGCCCGGGTTACCGCGCTCGCTTCGGTAGCCCGCACCATCAATCGTCAGTTTTTTGGAAAACTCGATCATTGGGAAAAAGTTATCGGAGCGACCAATGTATGCCGAAAAACCGTCAATATTGAGTCTCTAAGCCAGAACTACATCGAGCTGGAAGGACAGCGGATTGAGATTATTCCTGAAGTCATGGGCGACATGAAATACAATTCAGTGGTCTGGATACCTTCCATAAAAACCCTCTACGGCAGCGACATCCTGTTTAACCAGGCGCACCCCTTTACCTGCGAGCTTACGGCGGAAGAGCGTCAGCAATGGATACGGGATATTGAGCGGTTAGAAAAGACCGGTGCGGAGGTTATCATTCCCGGCCATCAGAAACCCGGCATGCCTTTCGATTCCTCTTCGTACAGTTTTACTAAAGATTACCTCATCGCCACAGAAGACGAGCTGGCCAAAACCAAAGACGAGGGCTGCTTCTATTACGCTATGGTCAAACACTTCCCGGACGCCAACCTCTTTATCAGCAACGAAATGAACGCAGGCGTCTTCAAAGGCGGCAGGAATTGGAACTGGAAAGACGAGTAAGATAAGTCTTTCGGAAACAGCCTGAGGCTGGCTAGATATCGGATTTCACCTTCTGTTCCTAACTTTATACTCAATCACACAATCGAGCGGGGTGAATGACATTCATTGGATGCCGGGCGGGCGTCAAGACAGGATGATGATTCCCTCTTTTTCGGCGGACTTATTCAGCCTGGGTCAGGGCATGAAAAATAGATATTTGAGCGGGTTCCCTTTTCCCGCTTCATTGTAACGTCATATTTTCCCGGAAGAAAAATAGGAATTCATCGACTTCTTTGCGTATTCGAGCTGTTTTAACCTTTTCACCTGTTTCATCTTCAGACCCAGCCTTGAAACAAGAGCTTCAAAGAGCTGTAAAACCTCTTCTCCTTTCACCCAGATCTCCTGCGGCAAATAAGCGTTCTCTTCAATTACCTTGAGCATCTGGTTTAGGAATTCAGGCCTGTGGCGATCCTTGCTCTCCAGATGTGTCTCAAAGACAAACCCAGAATCCTGGTCCACGATTAAAAGACAGAGCGGAAAAAAAGGACGCCCTCCTTCCTGTATCGGTGCAGGAAATTGGAAGAAATCAACCTCCCAGATGCCTGCCGGTCTAAGACCCTTTTTCTTGATACGCTGCAAACGAATTTCGTCAGGAACCGGGGCTTCATACTTTGCTCTTTCCAGAGGGGCTGGTGATAACCATTCGTCTTTCCAGTAAAGCTCCTGCCCGCTCGGCTCTGGAACGCGAACCAGGTATTGGACTTTTTCCGAATTATTAAGGAGATCACGATTAACCTTTATCCTAAGGCTGACATCTGCAGCCTGCTGCAAAGCATGCGTGAGGAAAAAGACCTGTGGCCGATTGAGATACCATGGATAGTATCCTGGCTCGTACACCCTAAACAAAGGCCATGATTTCGCCCCCCTGAATTTCAGCCCGAGTTTTTTGATCATTTCATGATCCGGTTTTTGCAGAAACTTTCGGTCTTCGAATGAAGCAACCAGGCATTTTGCCGTGCCGAATACATCCTCCTCAGGGGATTCACTCATTTGGGTTTTCAGGTATGATTCCAGACCTTCTGTCCCCAAATAAACCACTACCCCCAAAAATTCTCCCAGGGCTCCAACAATACAGCAGTACCCGATTTCGTCATTCTCCGGATTTTTCACCCCGAAAAGATCCGTGTCGTTCACCCAGTGCCAGGGTTGAATCTGCCAAAAGTCAATAGCTGCACGATAGAGCGCGTGCCACTCTTGTAATGAGGGTTGAGGGTCGTGCATGACGTCCTCCTCCTTTGAGTCCATGTTTCGCATAAATCTTAAGAAAATACAACCCGTGTTCCCCGAAGGATGATCTTTCCCATCGCTCCCCCAAAAACTTGAGAAAAACTCTATAGGGTAAAAAGGTAGAAAGGTCGAGCGGAGACCCGAAAAAAAATGTTTCTAAAAATGAAAAAAATCCTTGACAATTGAAAAAAGGGCGTTATAATTTCTTCAAGTTTATTTTATTAAACTAATTTCTTCTTATAATGTCTTACACATTACTAAACAAATTTCTTCTTTTACTATTCTCACAGGATTTATGAAGATTGGGGAACGCATTCTGAATTTGAGACAATCGAGCAACCTGACCCAGGAGGAGCTGGCCGAGCGGGCCAATCTGACCAAGGGGTTTATCTCCCAGATTGAGCGCGATCTGACGTCCATCTCCCTGGACAGCCTGACCCAGATCCTG
>Ga0154839_1319_pt4 | contig 10970 bp, 10 predicted proteins | sample Rifle2008BG16ft_FD_116143 | JGI IMG/M metagenome (GOLD analysis project Ga0154839, IMG submission 116143) | Deltaproteobacteria bacterium RBG_16_47_11
CTGATCGGTTGCTCTTTGATAAGTGAGATAGCGAGAGACCCCCAATTGTTCCATCCTTCTTAAGTCGACAAGTGTTTCTGCCAGTTTCAAGGCTGCGGCTGAGGCGTCCACCACCGGTACGCCTGTATCTGGTATAGAGAAATACTCAAAATAGGAAAGAGCAGGTGCAAGCCATGCATCGTCGCAAATGATGACTTCCGCGCCCTCTTTGATGCATTCTCTTGCCACCGCTTCAAATTTTGGCTTAATGCTTGACTCCATAACGGTCTTATCAAACAGACCCTCAATATCTTCTCCTGTTAATTCACAGGAACGAATGGGATTTTGAATCGCCCTGTTTTCAAGACCATAGTATCGGACCAAGTTCGATTTCGGTGGAATGAGTCGGCGAAACACGGTAATACCAGCGAACTTGGCACCCAAAACACAGGCAAGGTGGCAGGCTGATTCCGTGATTCCAATGACAGGGACCGATAATATCTCTTTCAGGTATTGAAGCCCGGTATCGGTTGCTGCCCCAACAATCACCGCATCGCAACCCTCTTTTTCGGCTTTCCAGCCCGCTTCGACGAACCACCTATTATTCAGAAACTCAATGTACGGAAAGTGGACCATCCAGGAAGATTTCTCCGGAAAATAGATTTGAATTTTTGTCTCCGGCCGTTCCTTCGTGATTTTTTGGAAATAGCGTTCAAAACCCACCCAGACTTTGCTGAAATCCAAACCGATTTCACTTTTCGTCTCTCTGGGAAGCAAATTGATCCAGGCTAATTTCATGGCATCCTCCCTCATGTTTTCTTGACAGGCACAAAACGACCGCTGGGCTTTCCAACAAGCTCCCTGTTCTCTGAAACAACCTCCCCCATCACCATCGTGAAAATGGGCATGCCTTTCACCTTCATCCCTTCAAAAGGAGACCATTCCTTCGCTCTTGTGATAAGATCTTTTGAATGAATGGTCCCTTCCTTATTGGGATCAACAACGACGATATCCGCATCCGCACCAGGAACCAAGGCTCCTTTTCGAGGGTAAAGGTTCAGAAGCCGTGCCGTCCCCTCACTGGTAACCTTAACCATCTGCTCAAGGGATAGACGGCCTTTATTTACCCCCTCTGTCATCATCACGCTGCAGAAGATCTCAACACCCGTTGCAAACCCCGGAAGAGCGGACCACAAATTGCCCCCCTGTTCCTTTTCTTTTCGAGTATAGGGACAAGTATCGGTGCCCATGGTAGTAATGACCCCATCCCTTAAAGCAGCCCAGAGGGCCTCCTGATCATCCTTCTCTCTAAGGGGGGGATTAATCTTACCCCAGATGCCTATGTTATCATACTTGGTAAGGGTGAGGTAGGTAGGTGTTGTCTCACCGTAGATTCGAACACCTGCTTTCTGCCAGCGAGCCAATTCTTCAACAGCCTCTCGTGTACTCATGTGTGCGATATGAACGGGGGCACCTGTCGCCTTAGCAATCCAGGCAGCAGAATCAAGACTCATCGCTTCGATAAAATCTGGTCTCGCCTCGGTCCATGCAGCCAGGTCCGTCCGCTTGTTCTCATATCGCGGTTGAAGCAAATCCATGATGTCCTGTTCCTCGCAATGAAGCGTCGCCATCGCAGGATATCCATAATCCGCAAAAAATTCGAAGGCCCGATACACCATGCCATCATCGCAGCCCAGTTGCCCAATCTTGCGTCCCTCCTCCCCCTTGTAGGCCGTGTAAAACATCTTAAAACGACACATCCCCATATCGCAGAGCTGTTTCAATTCATCAAGGTGAGAGGCTGTCTCAATAGCACAATGAAGCGCATAATTGACATAGGACTTTCCTTTTCCCCATTCGATCACCTTGGGTGCCAACGGGATATAAGAATCCAAACTGGCGAGCATCGAGCTAACCGTTGTAACCCCATTCAGCGCTGCCCCCGAAGTCTCGGTTCTAAAATCACTCTCAATCCTTTCTAAGGGACCGCCGGCGCCTAAATGGTAGTGAATGTCAATTAACCCCGGGATGACATAGCCCCCGTTTGCATCAATGAATCGGCCTGAATCAGGCAAGAGTTCGTCTGAGGCAACGGAAACGATTTTTGTCCCTTTTACCGCAACCCCTCCAATGACAATACCATTAGGTGTAACGACTTTACCATTTCTAATGACGCAGTCCGCTTTCATAAATACCTCCCCTCGTGTGACATACTTTTCCCCGCCACGGGACAAGGCCTTCGACACGCTTCTCTGGAAACAAAACGCCGATAAAAATTATCCTCATTCAACGGAAGAATTGGCCGGGTGAATTTCTTAAATAGGATGGGATGATTTATGTACTGCACCGCCAGGACCGGAGGACGATACTTGTGGCCAAAGCAAATAATATTTCATAAAGAGTTAAACAGAAACGCCCAGGTATCTCTGCTGGATCTCGTGGTTTCCCAAGAGGTCGGTTTTCGTTCCACTGAACTTAATGAGTCCTTTTTCCATCACGTAGACCCTCTGAGCTACTTTAAACGCCACGTCCAGGTTGGTCTCGACAAGAAGCATTGTCAATCCCGTCTCCCGAAGCTCCTTCAGTTTATCACCGATCATTTCTACCAGGGTCGGCATCAGCCCCTCGGTCGGTTCGTCAACGAGCATCAATTTGGGTTCGGCGACAAGACCCCGGGCAATGGCTAACATCTGCTGCTCCCCGCCGCTGAGAGCACTCCCCAAATTATTTGCCCGCTCTTTTAATCGCGGGAAATAGCTATAAGCCATATCTATCAGGGATTTCTGTCGGCTCCTGTCCTTTTCTTTGTCTTTTAGCATGGCGAGCCTCAGATTCTCGTCCACCGTAATATTCGGGATGATCCGGCGGGTATCGGGAATGATCGCAATTCCCTTCCTGACAATTTCATAAGCTGGCAGGCCAGCGATGTTCGTCCCATCGAAGAAGATCTTTCCTTCCCGTGGGGGGGTCACTCCTACAATGCTTCTCAGGGTGGTCGTCTTCCCTGCTCCATTTCGTCCAAGAAGGGCAACGGCCTCTCCCTGGTCCACTTCAAAGGAGATCCCCTGCAGAATATAGCTGAAGCCATAATAGGTATGAATGTCCTCAATCTTTAGCAACATATCGGCTCCTATTTCTGTTTTCCAAGATAGACCCTCTGGACCTCTTCGTTATTGCGAATCTCGTTAGGCGGCCCCTCGGCCAGGACTCTCCCATCGTGTAATACCGTAATATTCTTTGAGACGCTCATCACAAATTTCATATCATGCTCGACGAGAACGATTGTCAGGCCCTTAGAGATCTCATTGATCAGCTCCATCATCCCCTCGGTCTCCTCCTCGGTCATCCCGGCCGTCGGTTCATCCAACAGGAGGAGCTCCGGGTGACTGGCCAGGGCGATTCCGATCTCCAGATGCCTTTGGAGCCCATGGGGGAGATTGGAGGCACGGATGTCCTTGTAGTCGATCAGCTTCAGTCTTTCGAGGATCTCCGTCACTCTCCGGTTGATATCGTCGAGGTACGTCACGTCCTTCCAGAAATTGAAGGTCACCTCCATGGCCTGTGCCGCCAACCTCACATTTTCAAAGACCGTTAATTTAGGGAAGATGTTCGTAATCTGAAAGGATCGCCCAATCCCTTTCTTAGTGATGACGTAAGGTGGAAGATGGGTGATATTCTCGCCCTTAAACCATATCTCCCCTTTTGTGGGCGGTAATCTCCCGGCAATGACATTGAAAAAAGTGGTCTTTCCTGCTCCATTGGGTCCAATGACCGCCCTCAGTTCCCCCTTCTCAACCTGAAAATTCACGTTGTCGACAGCCACCAGGCCCCCAAAACTTTTGGTCAGCTCTTTCGTTTCAATAATGTTCAAGTTATCTCCCTCCAGTTTGGCCGCTTTGAGGTATTAAGGCCTTCCTCTCCCGGTAAGAAGTAATGGCGCCTTCGATGTATCCAACAATTCCCCTGTTGAAGAAGAGGATAAAGAGAACGAGCACTCCGCCCACGACCAGTTCCCACCTTGTCATAATGAGCTGGACAATATCGTGGAGGAGAAGAAAGACAATGGCCCCCACAATCGGTCCAAAATAAGTCCCTACCCCCCCGATGATCGAGATAAATACCACTTCGCCATTGGTCATCCAATGGAAGACATCCACGGGAACAAACCTGAGATGGAGACAGAAGAGAGACCCGGCCAGCCCGCCATAGATGCCTGAAATGATAAAGGAGATGAGCTTCACTCTTTGAGCATTAAAACCGATGGTGATGGCCCGGTCTTCGTTCTCCTTCACGGCCCGGATGGCTTTTCCAAAGGGCGCCCGCAGGAGGATTCGGGCGAAGTAACTCATGATGATAAAAAACACGAAGCAGAAATAGTACATATTCAGCGGTTCCGATAGATCTAAGCCAAAGACATGGGCAACTGGAACGCCCCGAAGGCCATCATCCCCCCCAGTGAAGCCCCGCCACTGGAAGGCCAGAAAATAGAGGACCTGAGAGAAGGCCAGCGTCAGCAGGGAGAAGTAGACATCGCTTCGCTTGAGAGCCAGGTATCCGATGATCAACCCACCGAGGACTGCAGCCCCAACACCGCCTAACATCCCCAGCCATAAAGGGGCTTTTAGCTTCACCAGGAGAAGTCCGGTTCCATATGCGCCCAATCCATAAAAGGAGGCATGCCCGAATGAGAGCTGCCCGGTATATCCTAACAGGATATTGAACCCCGTGGCAAAGAGACCGAAGATGAGAACATTCGTAGCAAGGGCCGTATATGGAAAGACAAAAGGAAGGATGGCCAAAATGGGAATGGAGATCCAGAATTGCCAGTCTAATTTTTGGGAGATCTCTGTAGGTCTATTCACGCTTCATCCCTCCTTTTTATCCTTCACCAAAAAGGCCGGCCTTCGTCGCTAAAAGGACGATGACCATCAGGACAAAAATGACCACCGTGCCTGCCTGGGCGAAGAAGAGGTTCGTGATGGCAATGACCTCCCCCACCAGGATCCCTGCCACAATGGAGCCCATAAAACTCCCCATCCCGCCGATGACCACAACCACAAAGGCCTCAATCACCATGAACATTCCCATCTCCGGGACTAATCCGGTAATGGGTGCGATCAAGGCTCCGGACAGCGCAGCCAGGGCGATCCCGAGACCGAAAATCAGCCTCCAGACCAGTTTAATGTTGATGCCGAGCATCTGGACCATCTCATTATCTTTGGTCCCTGCCCTGACGACCATTCCGATATTCGTCTTATTGATGAAAAGCCAGACGAGAATGACAACGACAGCGCCCGCCACAATCATAAAAAACCGGTACTTCGGAAACATCATAAATCCTAAGTTGACCATCCCGTCAAGGGCTTCAGGGACAGAACTCCCTATCCCTCCTAAACCGAAGAGGATTCGAATAATATCTACAAAGATGTAGTTCAATCCAAGGGTGAGGAGCAATGGGTTGTACTCCTCTGTCCCGTAGAGAGGTCGAATCCCGCTCCACTCCACAAATATGCCTAAGAGGCCTACGATGATAGGACCAATAATCAAGCAAATCCAGAAATTGCCCAGGAGGGAAAGGGTAAAAACAAAAGCGTAGGCCCCTAACATGTAAAATGACCCGTGGGCGAAGTTGACCACCCTCATCAGGCCGAAGATGAGTGAGAGGCCTGATGCCATCATGACATAGATGCTGCCCAGGCTAAGCCCGATGAATAATTGAAGTAACAGGACTTCCGTTGAAATGGGAATCACCTCCCCTGAAAGAATTTCAAGGTCAGCCGGAAAGGGGCTTCTGCCCCTTTCCGGCCGGTTCATTGCGCCCTTCTAAATCTTGGTGGGTCCTTTATTGGTACCTGATCCAGTTTCCCTTCGCATCCTTCTTGTGGCCCTGATCCTCACAGGTCCTGGCGAGGATTTCTCCTCCCTTCCGCTCAATGATCTTGAAACAATCGTACTTGCTAAATTGCCCGGAGGGTTTTTTGGGTTCAAGGATATAAACATCCTGGATGGCCTGATGATCGCAGGGCCTCCACCACTCTTCGGTCTTTGCCCATTTGAATTTATGACCTTCCATGGCTTTGATCAGCTTTTCGACATCCATCGATTTCGCCCTCTCAACGGCAGAACAGATCTCCCTCACGGCTTCATACTGGGAAAGGGCATCATCGGTGGGGGGCCTGTTGAATTTTTTCCAGAAAGCGTCGGAAACCTCCTTTGTCTCAGGGGCCTCCCAGTAGAAGGTCGCTCCTCCTGTTGAATCCGCTATTACCTCCCACCCAACGGCCCAGATCGTTCCGGGCATGTAGAGGCCGGTCACGATCTTCATCTTGTCAAAGGCACCGAACTCGCGGAGCTGTTTAAACGCGTTAACCTGGTCGAAACCGGGGGCAATCTGAATGAGAACCTCCGGGTTGGCCGCCATGATCTTTCCGATATAGGGTGAGAAGTCCTTCGTTCCAAGGGGATGGGGGGAGATGCCGAGATTTTCTCCCTTGTATTCCGCCAGGACCTTTGCATAGGCCTCGTAATTCTGCCAGCCCCAGGCATAATCAGCCATCAGGAAGTACCACCTTTTCCCCAGCTTTTCCGCTGTATACCGGGCAATCGTTTGACCCATCATATACGGGGTGATGTCGGAATGGAACATGCGCCTGCTAAAGGCGGGCACAGCCGTGATCGGGTCGCTCATGGCGTTCGCTATGTACATTACGTTCTTATGGGGAAGGACCTGCTCGAGTTGGGCGATGACGGTCGATCCCAGATTGGCCCCGGCCAGAAAGTTGACTTTGTCCTTTTCGATAAGCTCCTTGGTGCGCGTGGTGGAGAGGCCGACGTTTCCCGCATCGTCCCTGGCGAGGATCTGCAGCTTTCTCCCGATGATCCCTCCTTTGGCATTGATCTGCTCCTCCGCAAGCATTGAGGCATCAATCATGTCCTGCCCTAAAATGGACATGGTTCCACTCATGCTGCAAACGGCCCCGAGCTTAATCGGCGTCTCACCCAGTGCATATTTAAGGATGGTTGGGAAACCCGTGGTCCCACCAACGGCCACTGCGGTGGCCCCGGCTGTCTTTAAAAATTGTCTCCTGGTCCAGCTCTTGCTACGGCTCATTGCGTCTCTCTTTTTCATTCGTATTCCCTCCTTTCATCGCTCGAAATATCTTTTTCGTCTCTCTTCTTTTCATGCCCCTTCCATAAAAAATCCATTCAGCCTCTGGATCCCCTCCTTTCTATTATGGAATACCCTGATGGCCCCCCTCCATAAAAGAGATCATGTTTATTAAAATTGAGTGATGCACGTTTTTTTCAGGAGCTTTTGTACATCGATAGTCAAAGTTTGAATAGTCTATCTTTCTTTAAAAAGAATGTCAAGATCTTTTTAGGTTTTTTTTTAGCTTCCTTGCCTCCGCTCGTTCAGCCTCGCCATCTATGGCAGATTGCGGAGTATTTCCCCCAAGCAGGATGCTCTTCCATCCAGCTTCCGGTGTCACTTCCCGTAATTCTCACCGGCATGCTGAATGGCTTCCACGATCTTAACATAGCCTGTGCACCGGCAGAGGTTTCCTCGTATGGCCTCTTTAATCTCTTTCTCGCTTGCCTTCGGATTTTCATCGAGCAAGGCCTTTGCCGTCAATATCATGCCAGGGGTACAAAATCCGCATTGAACAGCTCCGCACTCCAAAAAAGCCTTTTGAATCCTATGGAGATCGGTTCCTCTTGCAAGATCCTCGATCGTAGTAATCTCCTTGCCAACGGCATCCATGGCCAAGATCAGGCATGAATAGACAGCCTTTCCATCGAGCAGGACCGTGCAGGCTCCACACTCCCCTGTCCCGTCACAACCCTTCTTGGTCCCCGTGTAGTTAAGTCTTTCCCGAAGAACATCCAACAAGATGTCTTCGGGGTCTACCTCTACTTCATGATCCATTCCGTTGATTCTTAAATTGATCCTTCGGTGGCTCACCGCAGCCTCCCTAAATTTCTCAACCTAATACAGAATGAATAACATCGGACACCATGGTTTTTGCCCTCTTAAGTTTGTACTCGGACAGACTCCCCCTAATTCTCACCCCTGGTAAGTCATCCCTGAGGGCGTCTTCAATATCCAAAGACGATATCTCCTGGTTCCTAAATTGAGTTTCTACGGACCTTAAACGCAGGGGGATTACGCTAACCCCTCCCAAAATAGCATGGATGTCTTCGCAGAACTTCCTGTCAGGAGTTAACCGGGCAATAACCGCAATATTCAGAATCGGGAAATTACGGGTCCCTTGTGAATACTTCCCATAAGTACTTCGTGTTGTATCGGCTAAAGAGGGGATCTGAACTTCTGTTACGATTTCATCTTCTCGAAGTGCTGTCCTGCCTCCACCCAGAAAGAAATCCTCGGGAGAGATCAATCTTTCCCCTTTCGATCCAATCACTTTGACACAAGCATTCAAAGCCAGCAGAGGCGTCGCCAGGTCCGAGGCGGTTGTGGCAATACAGCCGTTGGCAGGCTTTCCCAGAATGGCGTGATTGAATGTGTCGACACGTGAGGCATGGCAGACTGAGCCACCCCGTTGCCGGCAGGGTTCGAGGGACTGCCTCATGAAGAAGTTGATATGCGATTGATTATAGTAATAGCATTTTACGGTCTGGCATAAATTGCCTCCGGCTGTCCCAGCATTCTTGATCTGAAAGGTCGCGATGGATCTCACGCATTCCGAAACAAGAGAATGGCTTCTCACTATTTCGGATGAGCGTTCAATCATCCTGAGCGGAGTCAGCGCGCCAATATTCAGCGCGTTATTTTCGCCGTACCTGATATAGCATAAGGAGGTAATGGGCTTGATGCTGATGAGAATCTTTGGGCTGATTGCATGATGCCTCATATTCGGAATTAATTCTGTTCCTCCAGCCAATATTCTTGATTCATCCCCGTACTTTCCTAACATCATGACAGCTTCAGGAATGTCTTTGGCCTGTATATACTCAAAACTCATAATCCCCTCAGTCTTCTTTTCCCCTGCTCTTGAGAGCATTCAGGATCTTGTCGGGGGTGATGGGCAGCTTACGTATCCTACACCCAATTGCATTCTCTATGGCATTTGCAATGGCGGGAGCTACGGCGACAGAAGCCGGTTCCCCCAACCCCTTAGCGCCGAAAGGGCCTTTGGGGTCGTCTGTTTCAATAAACATGGGGGTCACCGGACACATCTCTTCCGCTGTTGCGATCCGATAGTTCAGGAGATTCGCGTTCCTGGTACGGCCCTGGTCTTGCCACTCCAACTCTTCAAAAAAGGTGTAGCCGATCCCCTGATGGACCGCCCCTTCCACCTGACCTTCCGCCCCCAGGGGATTGATCAGCCGACCCACATCGTGAGCGGACCGGATGCCCAGAAGCTTAACCTCTCCCGTCACTTTGTCGACTTCCACTTCAGCAGCTTGGGCAAAATAACTCCAGGTCGACGAGATCGTGCCTTGTCCCGTTCTTTTGTCCGGTATGGTTGAATCAGGATCATGGTAGCCGTGAAAGACCAGCTCCCCCCCTTCTCTTCTGGAATAGGCGCGAAAAGCGACATCACCCAATAGGACATATTGGTCTGGGTCATGCTTGATAGAGATCCGGCGATTTCTCGCCACCAATTCGTTCTTATCGACACCCAGCATTCTGGATGCAATGTCGAACAGGGAGGCTTTTGCCTTTCTCGCAGCATCCATCACAGCATTTCCGAGAACCAAGGTGACCCGAGAGGAGTAACTTCCGATTCCAAATGCTCCGCTATCCGTATCCACACCAACAATTTTTACGTCTTCGATGGCCACACCCAGCTCCTCGGCGCCAATCATGGCTACAGTCGTTTTCAGCCCTTGGCCGATCTCTGGGTCTCCCACCTGAATGATCACGGTTCCATCCTCATTGACGGTCAAAATACACGAAGAGGCATCCGAATCGTAGAGCTCCTGCTCGAAATAATCCCTCCACCCCACTTTCCCATCCTCACGCACTCTGATAAAGGGAGAAGCGGGATCTTCCTGATAGAGTTTCGTAGGGTCCTGGTAGCCCGTTCTCCATACATTTGCGTCAAAACCGGTTCTCCAACCGCACCAATGATTTCCGCAGGCAATCCCCACGCCCTTCACCTTTCTTCCGGCTTTGTCCGATTTTCTCTTCAACTCCCATCCGATCTCCTGAGAGGCCCTCCGGACACACTCCTTCAAGCCGCAACGCCCGACTCTTGTCCCTCGTGCTGTCTCGTCACCCTCGCTCACGGCATTTCTCAATCTCAATTCAACGGGATCCATGTCGATCCCCTTCGCAATATCATCCATGTGTGATTCTACGGCAAAGGTGATCTGGACGTTTCCGAACCCCCGGCAGGGACCTCCATAAGGCGTATTCGTATAAACAAGATTGGCATCGTATTTCAAATGAGGCGTTTTGTAAACCCCTGAGAAGACGACTCCAATGGCGCCTGCAACCAGATCGCCATGATGGGTATAAGCACCATTGTTCAGATACAGAAGACATTGCCGTGCGGTAATCGTCCCATCCTTTTTCACCCCTGTTTTTAAATGAATTCTTGCGGGATGCCTTATGGTATCGCAGACCAGATCTTCTTCGCGGTTGTGAACCACCTTTACAGGTCTTCCTGAACATTTCACGGCCAACGCGACACAGATGTAAATAATCCGCATTTGCACATCTTTACCCCCAAACCCTCCCCCTACCGCTGGAACGATAATCCTACTTTTATGCTGTGGGATGCCAAAGCCTCTTCAGAGGATTGATTTCTCCTTAAAAGGAGTTTGGGTACAAGTCCAGACCGTCAGATTCCCCTGAGGGTCAAATAAGGCGATCGCCGCCATAGGCTCCAGAGTCGCGTGCTCTTGAGGCTGCGTTTCAAATTCTCCTTCAAAGATAAAATCGGCTTCACGGAATCCCTCTTCAACATCCCCGTATCTGACCTTTCGGACAGAGGCTACATTGTTTTCAGCAAAATCGTGGA
>Ga0154839_1018_pt2 | contig 10886 bp, 6 predicted proteins | sample Rifle2008BG16ft_FD_116143 | JGI IMG/M metagenome (GOLD analysis project Ga0154839, IMG submission 116143) | Deltaproteobacteria bacterium RBG_16_47_11
GGACGATGTAGCCCCCTTCGCCTTGAATGGGTTCAACAAAAATCGCCGCCACTTCCTCGGGAGGGATACTCCGTTTAAAGAGGTCCTCACGAATCCAATCGACACAGGCAGTGCTACAACCGGGATATTGCCGATGATGATAAGGACATCGGTAACAATAGGCGTAAGGGACATGGGTTACCCCAGGGACAAGCGGGTAAAATCCCCTTTCGTGGACCACTTTGCTGGCTGTTAAAGAGAGGGCGCCCATGGTCCGTCCATGAAAAGCACCAAGGAAAGCCAAAACTCGAGGCCGTTTGGTATGATAGTGTGACAGCTTGAGAGCGGCCTCAATCGCTTCAGCGCCTGAATTACCGAAGAAGACTCGCTTTTCTCGCGGACCAGGGGTGATCTCAGAAAGTTTCGCTGCAAGGCTCGATTGGAGACTATAATAGAAATCGCTGCCAGACATATGGATCAGTTGCCCTGCCTGACGATGGATAGCTTTCACCACTCTAGGATGACAATGGCCCGTATTGCACACAGCAATCCCTGAAGTAAAATCGAGGAATCGATTCTCATCTTCATCCTCCACCCACATTCCTCTCGCCTTTTTGACGACAAGGGGATAGACACGGGTGTAGGATTGAGAGACAAATCTCTGATCCTTCCTCAGGACTTTCTTGGCTTCAGGTCCTGGAAGTTTAGTAATAATCGAAGGAGATGAGATTTTTTTCTTTTCCATATTGTCCCCCGAATCTCTTTACGAGATAAAATACTGGTCAAAAATATTTGAAATCTCCCCTCACCCCTACCCTCTCCCCTGCCTTCGCCGAAGCGGCTACGCGCAGGCAGGCGACAGGGAGAGGGGGTAATCAGTTTATTTTCTAAGCAATGGATTTGATTTCCACTTTTGCCATCTTTTCGAAAAAGGTGGCCAATGCCGAATGGTCCTCTTCCCCTCTTCCCTCGGTCATCAGAGAAACAAAAATCTGCTGAACGAGGCTGGAGAGAGGAAGTGGAACACCCAAATCCTTTGCTGTGGAAAGGGCATTCTTGAGGTCCTTCTGGTGAAGTCGAATCTTGAAGCCCGGTTTGAAATTCCTTCCAAAGATCATCGGCGCCTTTGTCTCTAGGACCGAACTACCCGCCAATCCTCCCCGGATCGCCTGGTACATCACCTGGGGATCAAGACCTGCCTTGACTCCAAGAGTAAAGGCTTCTCCAACAGCAGCGATGTTCAAGGCCACGATAATCTGGTTGACCAATTTAACGAACCCACCTGCACCAATTCCTCCGACCCGGACAATGTTCTTTCCCATAGAACTAAAAAGGTCGACGCAATCTTTGAAAACCTTCTCCTCTCCTCCCACCATGATGGCCAGGGTCCCTTGGATCGCACCGGTCTCACCCCCGCTGACCGGCGCATCCAGCATCTCCACTCCTTTCTTCCTTAATTCTTTCTCGATCTCCTGACTCACGAGGGGATTGATGGAACTCATGTCTATTACAATCGACCCTGGTTTGATTCCCTCAATGACCCCGTCCTTTCCCAGAATAACCTCTTTCACATCAGGCGAATCAGGCAGCATGGTGATGATCACATCTGCCCTCCCTGCCGCTTCCTTAGAGGAACGTGCGGCCAGAGCCCCTGCTTTGACCAGGTCCTCAACGGCATCTTTGTTCAGGTCATAGGCGATGATAGGGAACCCAGCCTTCAAAAGATTTTTAGCCATGGGCTTCCCCATAATTCCCAATCCAATAAACCCTACTTTCTTTTTCATAGCTTTTCTCCTCAATGGATATTCTCACCAGTTAATAATGTATTTTCTTTAGTTATTCTGCTCTGTTTGTCATTCCTGCGAAAGCAGGAATCCAAATCTTTTTGAAATACTTATACCTTGGTTCCCGTTTCCACCCGCCTGCTGCGGGCAGCCGGGAATGACAGAATTGATACGATGGATGGAGGAATAGAAAATTCTATTTTCTGTCTAAGGAGTATCCTGTCTCAGTTTGACAAAAGGTAAGCCAAATTGTCTAAGATCGTGGTGAAAAAGACATCCTTCACCACAAAGCCCTCAGGGACGGTAACCTGTGCCGGTGCAAAGTTAAGAATTCCTTTCACCTCTGCCTCCACCAACATATCAGCAACGCTCTGAGCCTCGGAGGGGGGAGTTGTGATGATTCCAATCTCGATCTTCCTTTCCCTCGCTACATCCTTGATCCGGTTGATATGAAAGACCTCCACAGGCTTGCCCAACTTTTCCGACACCCTTCCAATCACTTTCGGAGGATCAATATCAAAGGCAGCAACGATCTTATAATTTTGCTTCAGAAAATCCTTATAAGAGAGGAGGGCGGAGCCCAAATTTCCTACGCCAACGAGCCCCATCCTCCATTCCTTGTTAGATCCCAATATCTTCTTAATATTATTGAGCAAATCTTTCACATAATAACCCACTCCCCGAATTCCAAACTCGCCGAAATAGGCCAAATCCTTCCTTACCTGGGCGGCATTTACCATGCACTTGTTCGCCAGTTGAGCCGAGGAGACGACCTTTTCTCCTTTTTCTTCCATCTCTTCTAAGCGCCTCGAATACCTCGATAACCTCCTGATGGTCGCCTCGGGTATTTTTTTGTACTTCAATTTTGTGACTCCCTTCACAAGTTTTGGAAAAAAATATTAGATTCTCATTTTTTTGTCAAGTATATCTTCATGTCACGCTTTGCCACCTATTTTCATACCGGTATTCTACATTTTCCCTTTAGCCATTTCTCCTCTTCTTCTGGCGATCTGCTTGATGGCTTCATCCAGTCTACGATTAGCAAATTCTAGTAATTCCTCCGTATACTCCAGATTGTGGACTCCTTTTCCATTCTTTGCCAAATTGTAATTGAATTCTGCCTCTCCATACAGCTTTCGAAAAACAAACGTATGGCCTCGACTGATTTCAATCCGATCGATCTCTTCTTTGACTCTGGCCATTTTAGGTTCCAATTTTTTCAGCAAATCTTCAGAGGTCGCTTTCCATCGGACCGCCATCTCCCCGTAACTTTGGTCATGGCATTCGATGCAACGTTTCTTGATGGCCTCAAAGGTGTCTTTCTTTTTCGCCAGGACACCCCGATGACAATCAACGCATTCGACCACATCCAGTTTATTACTCGGTCTCTCTTTAACGCCAATGCCTCCTTTTCCTTGAACCAGCTTTTTGACAACGGCATGACAATCATCACATTTCACTTTTTTAATTCCTTTCCCATGATGGCATTCCGCGCAATTTTTCATGAATGTTTTGCCGTGATTTTCCCGGGGAGAATGGCAATCCGAACACCTCTGCCCGTTACCAGCAATGTGGGTTTCATGGGAGAATTTGATGTCATTAAAAGGAACGGTACGCTTCTCGATCCCAACATGGCATAGTGTGGTACAGGTCATGCGGGTTTTAGACTCCTGGGGTGTGTAGTCTTTATCGATAATCGCTAAAACCCGCTCCGTCTTATTGTTCGCTGCATTAAGAAGTTTAAAAGCATATTCAACATTGTGAACGCCCTTCCCCAAAAGGACAAAGCTGTAATTATGGCGGGCTTCATTGAGTAGGCTTTGGGCCTTTTTAAATGGGGCCCCGCCTCCACTGGTCTTTTGGAACTCATTTAATACTTTCTGAACATTGAAAATTCTCTGATTCGTCTCATTTTCCGCCTTGAAAAGGAGGGTTTTCCACTGTTTCAAGGTATCATCAAATCCTTCCCCATGGCAGTCCACGCAGGCTTCGTTGATCACCCTTTCCGCAAATCGAGTGGTGTGGAGTGCTGCCTGACTTTCTTCAGCTTTTCGATGGCAAGCGATACAGTCGACATTGGCCGTAAACATGAGGCTGGGAGAGTCTGGCACGCCAATCCCCCCGGTCCCCCGGTAAAAATCTCTAGGTCCAAAATGCATTTCTTTGCTGTGGCACCTATCACAAAAGGACGAAACATGGGTGAGGGTGGGGATCTGGCCAATCTCATGCCGTAGAGGCGTGTGGCAACTGGAGCATTCGATCTTGTGGTCAGTGACATGTTTCTTATGCATGAGTTGAGAGGTATATTTCGTACTCAGGAGGACAGGTTCATTATGACATTCTAGGCACTTTCCTTCAGGGACATGGCCATCTCCCTGTACAACGCTGAGATGGCACTTTTCGCAAGCGACCCCTCTGGCAATATACTTTTTATGATTGAAGTTCCAACCGTTGACTTTAATATCCCCTTTCGGCTCGACGTGACAAGAGGTGCACCCTCCAATCGCACATGAGATGCACTCCTCTTCTCCTTTCGGACCAGCCTTGTAATAGTGACAGATGAAGCAATTGATTTCGTGAACGGTAAGATGTTTTCCCTGGACGAGCTGTGCGTGACAGGAGGCGCATCGAAGTTCCATCCCCCTTCTTAACTCCCCTAAATGTTTTCTGTGAGAAAAGGCTACATTTTTGTAAATCATATCCCCTTGGAGGTCTTCGATCTTATGGCAACCTTTTTGGAGGCAGCTCGCATCGCTGATCTGCGCATGGGGCGCACTCGGCCTTTTTCCTGAAAGGAAATAGGCCAGCGACACCTGGCCGTCCACCCACTTCCCTCTCAAATGATTGACAAATCCAGGCTCATAGTGACATTTCGTGCATGCCACCTGCCTGTGGCTGGAAGTCCTCCACGACTCCATATAGGCATTCATCTGGTGACAAAGACCGCAGAATGTTGAGGACTCTGTAAATCTTAGGAGAACTCCGAGGAGGATAACGAAAACAACGACGCAAAAAACGAGGAAAATCTTTATAGCCTTAAGATGAGTTTCAGTTCCCTTCCTGGCAGCATTGAAGACATCGATCCAAAAGGTCTTTACTAAGTCATAAAATTCTTTAAACGTTTCCATAAGGAACTCCCACTTCCCCCGACGGCATATTTTTACAGAGTTTCAAAATTATTTCAAGGGCCACCCCCATTTTGCCTCTAGAAGTCTCCGAAAGGCGGGGGTAAAAGATTGGATGATGGGGGCTTAAATTCCTATTTGATGCGATACAAAAGGCCAAGATCCATAAGGAGGATAAAAACCCAAGAGGATGCTGGTGGTATCACGTAAGATGAGTTATCTCTTTCTTGACAACTGTTTGATGGCTTGATCCAGTCGATGATTGGCAACCTCTATCAACTCTTCTGCATACTCCAGATTATGAACCCCGTTTCCCCTCTTTACCAAATTAAAATTAAATTCCGCTTCTCCAAACAATTTCCGGTAGACGAAGGTATGGCCACCACGAAGTTCAATCCTTCCGATCTCTTCTCTCACCTTATCGATCTTTGGGGAGACTTTCTTCAATAAACCCTCAGAGGTGGATTTCCATCGAGCCAGCATCTCTCCATAACTTTGATCGTGACACTCGATACACCGTTTCTTAATCGCATCGAATGTATCCTTCTTTTTTGCCAGAGCGCCGCGGTGGCAATCGATACATTCGACCACATCCAACTTATTACTCGGTCTCTCTTTAACGCCAATGCCTCCTTTTCCTTGAACGAGCTTTTTGACAAAAGCATGACAATCATCACATTTCACTTTCTTAATTCCTTTCCCGTGATGGCAGTCTGCACAATTCTTTCGAAAGGTCTTTCCATGATTCTCACGGGAAGAGTGGCAGTCTGAACACTTTAGGCCTTTGCCAACCACGTGGGTCTCATGAGAATATTTAATGTCATTGAAGGGAACCGTTCGTCTCTCCGCCCCTACATGGCACAGGGTCATACAAGTCATCTCAGTCTTAAATTCCTTCGGTTTATAATTCTTATCCAGAACTGCCATGGCTTGCTCCGCCTTATTGTTAGTGGCATTGAAGAGTTTAAACGCATACTCGATATTGTGGACACCCCTTCCAAGCAGTACGAAACTATAATTGTGGCGGGCTTCGTTAAGGAGGGTCTGGGCCTTTTTAAAGTCTGCGGAGCCTCCTCTGGTTTTCTCAAACTCGTATAAGGTCTTCTGAACATTGAAGATCCGCAGATTGGTCTCATTCTCCGCTTTGGAAAGAAGGGTCTTCCAATGTTTTAAGGTTTCATCATACCCTTCACCATGACAATCCACACACGTTTCCCCAATCGCCTTTTCAGTATATTTAGTGGTATGGAGGGCAGCCTGGCTCACTTCTCCCTTTCGATGGCAGGCGATACAATCAACATTCGTCGTGAACATGAGGCTGGGAGAGTCTGGAACTCCAATCCCTCCACTCCCGCGGTATAATTCTCTTGGCCCAAGATGCATTTCTTTACTGTGACACTTATCACAAATAGTAGGAGATCGAGTAAAAGTAAGAATCGGTCCGATCTCATGTTGAAGAGGCGTGTGGCACTTTGAACATTCGATCTTATGGTCGGTGACATGTTCTTTATGCATGAACAGAGAGGTATATTTGGTCCTCAGTACCGCAGGTTCATTATGGCATTCTCCACATTTTCCCTCTGGGACATGGCCATCCCCTCGTATCACATTGATATGACATTTCTCACAGGCCACCCCTCTGGCGATATACTTCCGATGATTGAAATTCCAACCTTTGACCTTGATGTCCCCTTTAGGCTCGACGTGACAGGAAGTACAACCTCCAACGGCACACGAAATACATTCCTCTTCCCCTCTTGGACCAGCCCGGTAAAAGTGACAAATAAAACAGTTGGTTTCGTGAACGGTGAGATGCAATCCCTGCACAAGCTGGGCATGACAAGAGGTGCATCGAAGGTTCATCCCTCTTCTCAACTCACCCAGATGCCTTCCATGGGGAAAGCTAACATTCTTAAATATCATATCCCCTTTCAGGTCATCTTTTTTGTGACACCCCTTTTGTAAACAGTTACCATCATCAATTTCATAATGGAGTTTTTTGAAGCCTTTCCCAACCATGAGATAAGTCAAGGCAAGGTGGAAATCTACCCACTTCCCTTGAAGATGATTCAAGACACCTGGATTTCGATGGCAATTGAGGCAGGCCACTTTGTTATGCGAGGATGTCTTCCAGGAGTCGACATACTCCCTCATGTTGTGACAGAGGCCGCAGAATGAAGGGCTTTCTGAATATTTAAAAACTCCCACAAATAAGACTATAAGAATAAAAAAAAGAAGGCCGTAAAGAACCTTCTTTTTTGTTTTAGAAAAAACCTTCGTGACCCTGAATAAACGTTCAAAGAGTTGATTCATATCGATCTGCTTCTATAACTATGAGGGGGATTTCACCGGGATCTTGGTATGGCATTTCATACAGACCTCAGGACCACCTGCAATTGCCTCCTCATGGCACTCCATACAAGTTAACCTGCGTGGCCGGTTCGTCCCGGCTTCCATCTTTTCATGGGCGATATTTCTATGGCAATCAATGCACTTCAGCTTCGATTCCTCGATATGAAGCTTGTGGGCAATTATCATGTGATGGGCTTCTTCCTTCTCCTTCTCAGCCACATGTTTGTGGCAAAATAAGCAGTTTTCATTCACCCGCTCATCAGCGAAAAAATCACGGGGAAACATTTGACCAACTTTTGCATGACAATTCACACAAGTGACACGGGCAGGATGAATCGAAGAAGGTGACCACATGGAGATACTGGTCTGTCTGGCATGACACGAAAGGCAGATCAGCGGATGGGCCGTCAGCGTGTGCCCCACCCAGATCACCAACACAACTCCGATTAAGGTGAGGATAGGGCCGATCCCAAAAATAACCCATTTTGATTTCAATAGGATCTTAAGGTTTTTAATTTTTATCGTCGACATCAAGAATCTAATCATGCTCAATACCTTCATCGGTCCTTCTCCTAGGCCTTCGAAACAATGACTAAAGTATCATTCCAGGCCTCTCCCCCACCGATTGGATCCGAATTTCCCGAGACGATTGGATTGGGAGAGATACCGTTTCCTTCTTTTTCCCACCAGACTAAATTGGTGTTAGGATCTTTGCTTTTAAATCTTTTGGCGCGGGCAATATGTCCATATCCCCAATGACCTAAATTTCTTTCGATAGCGATTACTCTCGGGTGGATACCAAAGGTTAAGCGTGCATCCGTCACAAATGATCCGATTCGGGTGGAAATTTTAATACGATCTCCTTCTTCAATGTGAAGTTGTTTGGCAACATCCTTATTGACCCAGACTGGGTTGCGATGTTTAATCTCGGTCAGCCATTTAAAATTTCCTGTCCTCGATCCCATTACATTTGGTTCATACATCACGAGGACGAACTTCCCTTTAAGGTCTCCATGGCCTGGAATCGGTTCATAGGTGGGAAGAGGTTGGAATCCCCTTCTTTTCAATCTCTCTGAATAGATTTCAATCTTCCCTGAAGGTGTGTTAAACCTTTTCAATTCATACGATCTGTATCTCGGCTTCACATTACTATCGAACCAAACTCCGTTCTCTTTTAAGTACTTGGGACCCCCTACTTTTTGCAATTTCTTAATTCCTGAGACAACCTTCTTTATATATTCTTCTGTAGAATTGAACTTGAAGTATCGCGGTAGGCCCCCACCGATTCTGTGGGCAAGCTCTATACAAATATCTGAGATGGGAACAGATTTGGCAAACGGGGGAACGATAGGCTGTTGAAGTCCAACAAAAGGATTCAGTTCCAACGCCGGAGAAGAATCGATATCCCAGCTTTCCAGGTAGGTGGTGGTGGGGAGGACAATGTCAGCTAACGCAGCTGTTTCGGTCATATGGCTATCTGCCACCACCATATAGGGAATCAACTTTTCATTCTTCAATACTTCAGAAGTCAAACCACTCTCAGGGTTTTTATAGGCAGGATTGGATTCGTAAACGAAATACAATTTCGGGGTTAACTTTCCACGTTTCACCATGGAGATAAACTTTTGGGGGGTGATTTGGAGCTTTTCCAAATCGAATGCCTCCTCTTTTTGGAAAGATGGCTTTAAGTCCAGTTCTTCAAAACGATAAGTCCTCGGAAGACAATATCCCCCAGGAATATCAATACTTCCTACAATGGTATTCAAAAGGAATATACACCTTTCATTATAGACGCCATTCAAATGGCTACTCACCCCACGGCCCGAAATGGCCACTGCAGGCATATTTAAGGCAAATCCCTTGGCAATCCTCTCAATATCCGATGCTGCAACCCCGCTTGTCTTCTCCGCCATCTCAGGAGTGTACTGAGATAAGTATTGGGCCAGTGTAGAGGGAGAGATATTTGTCCACTTCTCGATAAAATCTTTATTATGAAGATTATTCTGGACGATAACATTGGCCATGGCCAAAGCCACCATTCCATCGGTCCCTGGAATGACCGGAAACCATTCCTCGCTATTGCCGGCTGTGTAGGACAGCCTCACATCAAAAGTAACCAGCTTGGCATTATTTTTGACTCGAGCTTCAATCAATCTTCCTATGAAACCTGTGTAATATTCGTGTGTCTCATAAGGATTAGAGCCAAAGTTTAGAATGTAGCGGCTATTGGCTACATCTGGAACCCCTCTTTCTTCCCCCCAAGTGAGCCATTGACCCCAATCCCTATTGCCGAAGTCGAGGCTATCCTCGCTGAGAATGAGGACCTTACCAAAGGCTTCCAGGAACCGCGTGATGATGCCGTCAGGCACGTGTTCTGATTGGAAGACGAAATCCCCCCTTTGCCCGCTTTGGTATATTGTTTTCAATCTTGAAGTGATTTCAATATAAGCCTTATCCCAAGAAATCCTCTCCCATTGCCCTTTTCCTCGTTCCCCCCTCCTCATCAATGGGGAGGTAATTCGATCCGGATCATACGCCATATTTACGCCAGCCAGACCTCTGGCACATAACTTTCCGAGATTGTTGGGATGTTTTGGATTTCCTCCGATCTTCACCAACTGATCGCCCTCTAAGAAACCGATGATCCCACAATGGGCAGGGCAAAGTTGGCAGATGCTCGGAATCCCTTTGAGGGACTTTCTCGTATGTCGCGATACCTGTTTTCCTCCGAACACCTCCTTGGCATGGGCGGAGAGCCCAAGATAATGGTGGAACAGGAATGCCTGCACGCTGCCCAAGCATAACTTCAAAAAATCACGACGGTTCATCTCATTTCTCTCCCTCGATAAACTTAATGATCAACTCAACGGAACGTATTGTCCTCCAAAAACCATCACGTATCTCATGATAAAGACACCGATGGAGGCCAAAATAGCAGCGATCAATAATAGAAGATGTGACCTCCGTGTCTTCCTGAAAAGGATAATGAGAGAAGGGACAATATTCCCCAAGACATTATCCACCCAGATGTAGAGAAAGCTGAATTTACCAAGACGAACAAGCTCGACCGTCTCAAAAGCATCTTCTGTGTGGTAATACATCACAGTCAGGTCAGAAAACACATAGAAAACATTTAGGATCATAAATCCCGCCATCCATTTTGCAAGAAGGTCGATGATGTTGAGATCCTTCTCTCTTTCCTCCGATGTCTTATCCTTATAAGTAAAACGATAGCGAATCAGGGCCACGATGAGCATAAAGGCCATTCCTGAAATCATTGCCGAGGCTAGGAAATAGGAAGGCATGACCGCCGTGTTCCATAAGACCCTGGCTTTGGCAAAGCCGAGGACGAAACCTGTATATCCGTGAACACCAATAGCAGTAGGAAGGCTGATGACTCCGAAAATTTTTGACCATCTAACATTTCCTTTAAATAAAAAGTATATGTAAATTCCGGTGAAGATGGGGTAGGCGCAGAGGATGAAAGTTCCCCAACTGAGAGGTGACGTGGGATTGAAATGGAGAAAGAGATACCAAAAACGTAAGGGCTGAAACAGATCGGTCAGAAGAAAGATAGGTGAGATGGAAAAGAGGATGATGACAAATATGGCTCCGATCTTCGCCACAGGCTTATATTCATTCTTTC
>Ga0154839_1137_pt1 | contig 10719 bp, 12 predicted proteins | sample Rifle2008BG16ft_FD_116143 | JGI IMG/M metagenome (GOLD analysis project Ga0154839, IMG submission 116143) | Deltaproteobacteria bacterium RBG_16_47_11
CAAGGGGAAGTTTATAGATTGGAATCTCATCCACCACGACCTCTCCTTCGGTCGGGTGGTTGAGTCCTCCCAGAATGGTTAAAAGAGTCGATTTTCCTGATCCCGAAGGGCCCATCACAGAAATAAATTCTCCTCGTTCAATATTCAGATTCACCTTCCCAAGGGCAGTCACACGTTCTTCCCCGCTCTCGTAAATCTTACTCAGGTTCTTTATCTCGATAAGACTCATCATAGAACTCAAATCCCCACAGCGCAGAGCCTCTCCTACCGCAGGCAGACAGGGTACATCGAGTTTGATTCAAGGACTTTTAACGCCAAGCCCCATGCCCTTTGTGCTTTGCTCTTCATAGTGCCCTGAGCGCTGCGGTCGGATCCATCTTCGAGGCATGAATCGCCGGATAGATGCTGGAGAGGATCCCCATCGCCACAGAAAGAAGAACGACACCCACCGCTAAGACAAGATCCATAGAGATTCCCCCACCTTTTATCCCGGTGAGACCTAGAATGAGGAAGAGGACCTTCCCTTTCCGCCTCCTGAGATTGTTTATCGAAATGTCTCTTAGTCTCATGGATTTATTTAATGGTCAAACCAAGATCCCTGATCATCGTCAGATCATCCTCTGCACTTCGGCCCAGGGTGGTCAAATAATTCCCCAAGATCAGACCATTGGCCCCGGCAAGAAGGGCAAGGCACTGCAAATCTCTAAGATTGGCCTCCCGCCCGCCCGCGATCTTAATGGTTCCCTTGGGCAAGATAAGTCGAAATAAGGCAATGGTTTTGATGATTTCCATGGGAGGAACAGATTCTGAATGTTCCAGCGGGGTTCCTGGTCTCGGGTTAAGAATATTGAAAGGAATGCAGTCGATCCCGAGTTGCCTGAGGGAAAAGGCAAGTTCCAATCGCTGTTGAGGTGATTCCCCAAGGCCAATGATCCCACCACAACAGATGGAAAATCCCCGGTCTTTCAAAACCCCAATGGTCTTCACGCGATCCCCAAAGGAGTGGGTCGAACATATTTGGGGAAAATGGCTCTCCGACGTTTCTATATTATGGTTATATCGGGTGATTCCAACTTTTTTTAAAGACTCTGCCCTTTCCTCACTCAACGTCCCCAAAGAGCAATCGAGGTCAAGGGTTGTCTCTTTCCGTATTCGACCGAGGGCCCTCAGAATAGTTTCAAACTCCTTGTCGTTCAACTCCCGGCCGCTTGTGATGAGACAAAACCGGCCTGTCCCTTTCATCTGAGCCTCTCTTGCCTCTTCCACTATTCGATCCATATCCATGAGAGGATAAACCGGAGCCTCCGTTTTGTAGTGACCTGACTGAGCGCAGAAAACGCAGTCCTCGGAGCATCTTCCTGATTTGACATTGAGAAGCGAACAGAGATCGATCTCGTTACCGTTAAATTCGGCTTTCACCCGATTGGCGACCGCAGCAAGATCCAAGATGTCAGGCCCTTTTGTCCCTAAGAGGGGAAGCACCTCTTTCATGCCGACGTCCTCTCCTTCGAGAACTTTCTCTCCAATCTTCCGAATTTCTTTTCTCATCGCCTTTTCCTAAACTCTTTCAGTATCCTCTCATGCCTTGAGAAAAATTCATATCGGCCCTCCGACGGGTAATGGAGAACCTCCCCTGCCGATGTCCATCGAAGAGGCGACCCTTTCGACTCTCACAAAAAGGGTCCCTGGTCGGGTGAAGTAAAGGACCCCGTAGCAAAGCTGCGGGGTCCTTTACGACTCAGATGTTTTGAGCCTTGAGGCTTATTAGGCATTCCGTCTTTAATTTTTTCCCTAGGGACGGCTGAGCATCAAAAATTAAGCCCTGGGTTTCCAACCGAGGACAACCTTCTCTTCAATGACCACTCTATCTTTCTCCACCGTACTCGGGATCACTTCGGGGGGATAATTCATACAACCACCCCTAATTCCTTTGAGGGTCTCTAAACTCCATTCTGTATTACAAGCGTTACACACCAAGGCTTTATCTTGGATGTGAAAACGAGTCGACCGACATGGCTCACACATGCTGATGGCCGTCACCACTCTTCCGGCTAAGGTGACATAGGCAAGAAGGGGAATCTTCACCCCATCGCCTTCATATTCAAAACGAACCATTTTTTTCTCTTTCACTAGATCGAGAGGGATGGCGATTTTCCCGTTTTCAACTTTTGCTACAATATCGGTCATGCGAATCGCCTGCCCGGAATAGTCCACCCTGTCCATCACTTTCTGTTGGGAAGCGATTTTGGGGTTTGCCGTTGTTTTTGCCCCGATGATCCAGAACGCAACTCCTCCCAAGACAACCACGATCACGCCTAAGGAGATGAGACCCCAAGGCCATTTCGTCCTCTCCCCCAACACCTTTTCTCTCTTTTCCTTAAACGCCGGGCCAGCAAGGAGAAACCCACATTTTTTGCAGAAATTGGTTACATCATCATTCTTTGTTCGGCACTCTGGACATACTTTCATCCAACGATCCTTCCTTTCTCCCCCCTGAACTATGGTGGGTGCAGGGCCCGCCCCTACCCACCTGTATCATTCATGGATCATCCATCTTTGAATCTCTCCTCTCGAAATGGGTGAAGCGAGGAGAGACTGGTGGTGATCTTCATCCGCGCCTTTATAGGTAACCTCTATATTCCGTAAATCCTTTGCCTTGCTATAATGAGCCGTGATGGCTGCCGCCTTCTCAATATCTCCTTCATCAAGCTTCCCCCTCAAAAGAGAAAGAGGTCCCGGGAAGCTGGAAACCTTTAATAAGATGTCTTCTCCTTGAGCAAAGGTCTGGATCTTTTGATTCTCTTCCTCCTGCCTTCCAACGACCAATTTGGCTCCAGGGGAAAAACGAAAATGCCTCCCCATCTTAAGCAGGTGAACATCGTTTAGAGAAAAATCGGGATCATGAACCATCAAGTCCTTCATTCTTTTTGCAAATCCGGGATCTGTAAGAAGACATCCCCCTGCAGGGCATGGATAGTCATGAATGCCATAATGCTCTGCCAATTCCATCTGAGGCTTTCTTGACCGGCCCTGGACCTTCAGGAGCCTCTCCCGATCGACCCATCCTTCCTTCTCTGGAACGGTGACAGGAAGGACTTTAGCGGAGAGGGGCCTCAGGATAAAACCTTCAAGACCCGCTTCCTTCTCGATCAGCCGCATCGCATCTCTTCGTTGAGACATGGGCCTCTGCCCTAGCACTTCACCCGTCACAATGAAAGAGGCTCTTGACTCTTCCATACGGGCCTTTGCCTTTTTGAGCATGAAAATCCGGCAATCAATGCACGGATTCATATTTCTCCCATAGCCATGTTTTGGATCCTTCACCACGCGGAGGTACTCTTCAGAAACATTCAATACCTTAAGAGGGATGCCCAAGGCCTCCACCGCCTTCTGAGAAGACAAACAGGTAGCTCCCCGATGGGTGCAGGTGCAAAACACGGTCATGAAATTGAGAGCTTCCAATCCGACCCCCTGCTCCATCACGACCCTGGCCGCGAGTGTGCTATCGAGCCCCCCGGACAGGAGGGCGATTGCTTTCATCCTAAAACCTCATTCATCGATCCTGACCGAAAACCCTGAAGGTCCAATGTAATATAGCGATAACCCAATCCTTTCAAATGGCCTACCACCTTTTCTCTCAAGGAACCACTCATGAGACGTGCCATTTCTTCTGTGAGGATTTCGATTCTCGCTAAATTTCCATAATGACGGACGCGAACCTGCTTGAATCCCAATCCAAACAAGAAATCCTCCGCCTGATCCACCCTTTTCAGCCCCGCTTCCGTAATCTCCTCCCCATAGGGAAATCGTGAGGCGAGGCAGGCAAAAGACGGTTTATCCCAGGTGGATAGTCCCAATGCTCTGGATAATTCCCTAACTTCCGCTTTCGTGAAGCCCATTTCTTTCATGGGACTTCTGATCCCCAACTCCTGAATGGCTCTCTTCCCTGGTCTATGATCCTGATCGTCGTCCAAGGTGGAGCCTTCGACAACAACAGGAATGGTTTCTTCTTTGGCTAGGTCCAGTAATTCTCCGAAGAGCTTGCTTTTACAATGGTAGCATCGGTTCGGAGGATTCTTTGAAAATCCAGGGATCTCCAACTCATTCGAATGGATCAAGCGGTGTCTTGCTCCTAAGGCTTGAATCAGTTTCTTCACTCCTTGTAATTCTCTATCCGGATAAAGGGGAGAGAGCGCAGTGACGGCGAGGACATTCCTATTTCCGAGGGTATCTAGCGCCACCTTCAGGAGGAGGGTACTATCCACTCCCCCTGAAAAGGCCACCAGAACCTTCCCCATGTCTTCGAATGTCGCTTTTAACCTTTCATGTTTTTCTTTAAGCAATGAATTCATTTTTCTTCCGCAATCCGCATTCCGAAATCCACAATCGAATACTCCGAACTTGTCACTCCGAACTCCGAACGATCTCTTTGATCCATCCTCCTCCGAGAACGGCTTCTCCATCATAAAAAACCGCTGCTTGCCCGGGGGTGATGGCCTTCTGAGGTGATTTAAACTTCACTTCCAATGCACCCCCTCCCTTTGGAGAAATGCTTGCCTCCGAACCAGGATGGTTATATCGGATCTTCACGTGAGCCTTATGGAAAGGAATCATCTCGGGCGGGATAATCCAATTGACAGAATCGACGAGGAACGTGTCACTGCGAACCTCTTCCTCTCCTCCAACAACGATCGCGTTCTTTTCTCGGTCGATCTTAATCACATAAAGAGGTTTTCCTTTCGCCAGCCGGAGACCCCTTCGCTGGCCGATGGTATAGAAAGGGATTCCCTTATGTCTTCCCAAGATATTCCCATTCTTGTCCAGGATGGAACCGGGTTCAACGGATTCTTTTAACCTCTCTAATAGAAAAGAGTGATAAGAGGTCTCCTGAATAAAACAGACCTCCTGACTTTCTGGTTTGTCATGGACTCGAAGGCCCAACTGAAGCGCCTTCTGCCTCACTTCCTCCTTTCGGAGGTCTCCCAATGGAAATAGAGTGTGACGAAATTGATCTTGAGTTAAGGAGAAAAGCACGTAGGACTGATCCTTCCTCCGATCCACTCCTTTTTTTAAGAGATACCGCCCGGTCCTCTCGTCGAAACCCAATCTTGCATAATGGCCTGTAGCCATAAAATCGGCCTCCAGTTCCAACGCTTTCTTTAAAAAAGAACCAAACTTCATTTTCTCATTGCAAAGGATGCAGGGATTGGGCGTTTTCCCCTGAACGTACTCTTTGCAAAAATACTGGATGACTTCTTCTTCAAACTCCTCTCTCAGAGGGATGACGTAAAAGGGAATCTCAAGTTGAAGTGCAACGCGTCTTGCATCTTCGACATCGGCAAGACCGCAACATCGGGCTGGACCTCCCTGAGTCTTATCCACCATGCCGATGCACATGGTTGCTCCGATGACTTCATAGCCCTTCTCCTTGAGAAGTCCGGCCGTCGTGCTCGAATCCACCCCCCCACTCATTGCAACCACTACCCTTGGCTTCAATCATGGACCCCTTTAATGACATTCTCTCCTCCTTCCTCTCCCCCCAGACGAGAGGAAGGAGAGGAAGGAGGCAGAGGGAATTTCTGGTAGATATGTTTATGATTTCTTAAAAGAGGATTTCCATTGCCTGATAGGGACAAACTGGGATGCAGAGTTCACAGGCAATGCACTTGTCCCGTTTGAAGGACACTTCCATATTCGTCCTATGGACATCCAATGCCTTCGTCGGACAGACACTGATACAGGCCGTACAGTGCGTGCAGCGATCCTCATGCCATTTTACATCCTGGGCCAGAGATTGGACCTCCACCCCAATTCCACTGAGATATTTAAGTCCTGCCTCCATCCCGGCCCTCTTCCCCGTGAGCTCTAAGACGAGCCTTCCCTCTTCCTTGGGGGTAATCCGGGCTCTCATAATGTTGACGACTAAATCATAATCCTTGACCAATTTCGATATGACGGGTTGATCGACGAGATGGGGAGGATAATTGAGAACAATTCTTTTTTTCTGCATGGTCCACCTCTCTCCAATAAGCAGGAAGCCAAGAGCATAGAGTTTCCTTTTCCCTATGCGCTCTGCCCTTTGCTCTATGCTGTTTTCTTAATGGGTCGTTCTTTTAGGGGCTTAAAAACGATCCCGGAATCGACAGAAGGGAGGAGTTCAACGGGTTGGGCCAAAAAGAACTTTCCCGCTTCGATCCACTCTTTCAAGATCTGAGCGATCCCCCTGGCTTTCAGATAACTTGAAAGGCCCGAAGTAGGAACCTCTTTTCCCTGGACCGTAATCCTGCCGCTCTTGAGTTGCTTGTAACTCACCTCTCCTATGCTTCCGGGAATACATTGAGGATAGGAATCGCTATAGTCCACCACTTGAGCCAAGATCTCCTCATCCCGAACCGCAGTTGAACGAAGGATCTCTTCATTTAAAATGGGGACAGGAACTCCGATGCCAACGGTGAGGGTGACCCCGTACCCCGTATAGGAAGTTCCTCGAAGCCATTTCGGACTCATCATCTTGAGATCTCCGGTAACGCAGAGCGTGCCTGAAGGTGTTTTAGGGATCCCTGCCTCGGTCCTCTTCACCCCTGGATTATGCTGGGTGCCATTTCCCACCACATACCCTACCCCTCCCCCCAGGAAGATTCGGGTTCCAATGCCTATGGTTTTGTAAAGGGGGTCCTTGAGCAAAGGGCTCAACTGCCCCGCACTGCAGTAAGTCGCGTTGCCCATTTTGGGCTGGAGAACTCCCATATAGGTATAGATCACCTTCTCCGAGAGATTGACAGCCACATTGTAGTTCTGATAGGCGTTCCGGATGTTCAAAAGAACCGCTTCGTTCATATCCTTCAGGCAGGTATAAGTCTCCAAGGATTTTCTGGGATAACAGTCCGTCCCATAAGCGGTGGCAGTCAGCCTGACATCTTTTCCTGCGACCAGTTCTTCAATGACATAGGCTCCCCCATAAGCAAACTTTCCCGGGAAGATTTTATTCCTTGGATCATCTTCAGGCATCGCTGTTGCCCCCAGGAAAAAATCTACGGCTGCAAATCCTGTATAGACCGGGACATCGTTGAGATAGGTCTTTCCTCCTCCCAGTTTGATCCGGGGCTTTGTGTGACCGACGTTGAAATAGGCCCCTGAAGAACACATGGGACCGAAGGTCCCTGTCGTGACCACATCCACTTCCTGAGCTGCCCTTTTCACTCCCTTTTCAGCTGCATAATCAATAACCTCCTCAGCCGTTAAGACAACCGCTTTCCCTTTCTTTATCTTCTCATTTATTTCCTCGATGGTCTTGGCCATGTCTTTCCTCCCAGAAATCTAACGAATTAGATCTACTTTTCGACTTTGAACTTTAAATGGTCCCCCTCTCGGGGCAGTCCATGATCCATAACATCAAATCCCCCCCCTCCCCGGCTTTCCCGGGGAAAATCCGAAATCCTAATATCGGGCGAAGCGTCCGTCTCGGACCAATCCGAAACAATTTCAAAATCTAAATTCTCCAAATTCTAAACTTTTCGGTCATTTGAATTCCGAAAATTCGTGCTTGTTCCGGATTTCGCCTGCCTTTGCCGAAGCGGCTACGCGCAGGCAGGTGCTTCGTATTTCGAATTTGGATAAATTATCATTTTACTCCATTAAACAGCCAGGTGCTGATATACCGTTCTCCTGTATCGGGTAATAGGACAATAATCATCTTCCCTTCATTCTCTGGCCTCTTCGCTACCTCAATGGCCGCCCACGCCGCTGCACCGGAAGAGATTCCTGCTAACACCCCTTCTTCTTTGGCCAGCCTCCTTGCCAATAATCCCGCATCCTCATTCGATACTTTGATCACCTCATCGATCAAATCCATTCGAAGCACCTCTGGAACAAAACCTGCACCGATCCCCTGTATCTTATGGGGTCCTGGCCTCCCTCCAGAAAGAACCGGAGAATTCTCTGGCTCTACAGCAATGGCCTTGAATTCTGGTTTTCTTTTCTTGATCACATCAGAAATTCCAGTAATCGTCCCTCCCGTTCCAACCCCCGCCACCAAAACATCCACTTGCCCATCGGTATCCTCCCAGATTTCCAAAGCCGTCGTTCTTCTGTGGATTTCGGGATTCGCCGGATTCTTAAATTGTTGCGGAATAAAATAACGAGAATCTTTTGAAGCCATCTCCTCCGCCGTCTTCACTGCACCGGTCATCCCCTCGTTTCCGGGCGTCAAAATCACCTCTGCTCCAAACATTCTGAGAAGATGAATTCGTTCAGCAGACATTGTATCTGGCATCGTCAGAACCAATGGATAACCCTTCGCTGCGCAGATAAATGCCAAGGCGATTCCCGTGTTTCCACTGGTAGGCTCTAAAATAACCGTATCTTCTTTTATCGACCCTGCCTTCTCAGCCGCTTCAATCATAGAAAAACCAATTCGATCCTTGACGCTTCCACAGGGGTTAAAAGACTCCAGTTTGGCTATGACCTCTCCCTTACACCCCTGGGTGACGCGATTCAATCTCAATAAAGGTGTATGTCCTATCAATTCAGAAATGAAGTTGGCTATTTCCGCCATCGCTTATCCCCTGTTAAAAAATTCGAAATCCGAATATCAGGCGAAGCGTCCGTCTCGGACCAATCCGAAACAAATCCTAAATCTAAATTTCTAAATTTCTAAGACGTGAAACGTTTTGAATTTTGGATTTGGGTCATTCGAATTTGTTTCGAGTTTCGCCTGCCTGCCGGTAGGCAGGGATTTCGCCTGCCTTCGTCCCGCAAGGCGGGGCTACGCGCAGGCAGGTGCTTCGTATTTAACTTTTTATATCTGGTACATGGCAGGGTTGTTTTTTTCTTTTTCTCTTTTTCGATTGACCATGTCTTCTAAAGTAACCGAATAGAAGATTTTAGAAATCGCATCTGAAACTTCCTTCCAAACCTCCCGAGTCACACAGGACGAAACTTTTTGACACGCCTTTGCATCCCGCAAACATTCAAGCAAATTAAGAGGACCTTCTAGAGTTTCGATCACGTCATAAAAACAGATTTCAGAAGGCGGTTTGCCTAATGAATAGCCACCTTTAGCTCCACGAATTGCTTTCACTAAGCCATCCGCACGAAGCGGATTAATGACTTGCTCAAGATACTTCAGAGATATACTTTCTTTCTTGGCTATCTCTTTCAGTTCAATAGGTCCCTCTCCATAACGCGAGGCAAGCTCTACCATTGCTCTTGCTCCGTATCTAATTTTAGTTGATATTTTCATAAGTTACAAAATCATACTTTTTCTATAGGAATTGAACTTCATTAACCTAATCCTTCACTGGTTGTCAAGGGGTTTTATCGAGCTTTTGGGATGAGAGGTGAGGGAAGGAGGCAAAGAGGTTTATCTAGACTACCTTCACTTTCAAAACCTTTTTTGTTTTCTCAGTGATCTTTACCCGTTCATCGATTCTGTACCCAACGATCCACGCAATCCTCTCTCCTGAAATGAGCAGTGGAACTCTCGGCCTCTCAAACTTTGGTACTTTATGATCGATAAAGAAATCTTTCAACTTTTGAGTTCCTTTCACTCCTAACGGACAGAATCGATCGCCTGGCCTGAAATTCCTTATCTTCAACGGAAACCGAAGGCTTCCGTAATCCATCAGAGCTGTGTTGGGGGGTCCGCTGTAATCTCTAAATTGATCTCGATCCGTCTCTTCAATCACCACCTCTTTTCCGATCTCTTCGACAAGCGTATGGCCTGGGGAAATGAGTTCAACTTCAAAGGGTGGAGAGGGCTTCACTTCTCTCTTCCCGAATAGAACAAGGTCATATCGTTTCTCAACCCAGAATCCATGGGGTAGCTCTAAAAGGAAGCTCGGAGAAGACTGATGCAAATTTTGGTGAATTTTATGAACATCTGCCCCCCCTCCGTCCTCCATGACCATTCCACAGTCAAGAATCTTCTCTAATATCTTCTTGATCACTCTCCGCTGAATAGCCCGATGAAGGGATTGGTATTCTGAGAATTTGAAAGAAAGGATATCCTTCGCCTCGTTGATGATCTTCTGATAGGCCTCCTCTGCTCCCTTCTCCAAATAATCATTCTCTTCCCTAAGAATTTTCGACGTCCTCAGGAGGGTCTCTTTAAAATTAGGTTGATATTCCCCTTCAATGAAAGGAATCAACGAAAGGCGTATTCTATTCCGAAGGTAGTCCTTTTTTAGATTGGATGAATCGCATAGAAAAGGAATCTTTTTTTCCAAGGCAAAGGAGTCAATCTCCTCTCTCCACACCTCAAGAAGAGGCCGGATCACCTTTTGCTCGCGAATGGGGAGAATCCCTTTTAAACCCCGTAACCCGGATCCCCTGATCAGTCTTAAGAGGACAGTCTCCACCTGGTCATCTGCATTGTGGCCCAATGCAATCTTTTGAGCACGATGCTTGTGGAGGAGATCATAAAAGAAATGGAAACGAATCCTTCTGGCGGCATCCTGCGGAGAAAGCCCCCCCAGTTTTTGGAACTCCCTCACATTGAATTTCCCATATTCAAACGGCAGGCGGAACCGTGCGGACTCCTCCTGAACCAGCTCGGCTTCTCTTTCTGACTCCTCAGGTCGAAAACCATGATTGACATGAGCAACGATGAGCGAAAGATCAAATGTTTCACGGCAGGCATTTAATAGATGGAGCAGGCCCATTGAATCCACCCCCCCAGAGACACCCACAATCAGCCGGTCGTCTTTTTCCAATAAATGG
>Ga0154839_1014_pt2 | contig 10604 bp, 13 predicted proteins | sample Rifle2008BG16ft_FD_116143 | JGI IMG/M metagenome (GOLD analysis project Ga0154839, IMG submission 116143) | Deltaproteobacteria bacterium RBG_16_47_11
ATGACCTGATGAAGAAGGGATTGCCTGTTAAAGCAGGTGAAAGCTCTAAGGTGAAAGGTGTAAGGCAGTGTGACAGAAACTAAGAAAGTTTTGGTTAAGAGAGAGAAGAAAGGATCAAGGCCCTTTTTGGTTTTTTTTAAATTGTCCCTTAACCTATCTCTTTGACCTTTGACCTTTGACCCTACACCTTTATTGGAATGACCTGATGAAGAAGGGATTGGTAAGAAGGTGAAAGGAGAAAGGTGATAGGTGACAGGCCAAAAGGTGGAGAGCTTTGAGGATTTGGAAGTCTATAAGCGCTTAGGCCAGCTTCATCTCGAAATTAATGAAGAGACCCTGAAGTTTCCAAAGTTCGAGCTTTATGAATTGGGTTCGCAGCTTCGACGTTCATCGAATAGCGCCCCGGCGAATGTTGCCGAAGGGTGGAACAATCGGCACATCAATATTTACCTTGAGGGGATTAACAGAGCGATGGGGGAGGTTCAGGAAACATTACATCACTTGGGCATAGCCTTTAGGAAAAAGTATCTATCTGCGGAGAAATATGAGAATTATCGGGACCGCTATCTCGAATCAGCGAAAATGCTTAAAGGGCTCGAGAGGTCACTCAGAGGCTTCAAGCAAAAGTGACCTATCACCTTACACCTTTGCCCTATGACCTATTAAGAATGACCTGATGAAGAAGTAGAGGGGAAACATATTGTCAGGTTTACACGGGCTGTTGCCCAAACCCACCGTATGCCCTTCGACAGGCTCAGGGCGAACGGCGCCGTGTTGAAATCATATGACTTTTCCGTTGATGCTGAGCTTGTCGAAGCATAAAATCGATTTGGGCAACAAACCGTACACTTTTTACCAATTTGGGATTGAGAGATGAATCCAAAAAAGGAAAAGGGGAAAAAGGGAATAATGACAATGGCGCTTTATCTTTAAAAAGTGAATTTCCCCGCGTGATTTAACTCATTGCAGAGGTTATCAATGTCCAAAATAAAAGAAATATTAGAGAGAAAAGATAAAAGAAAAGTCAAGTTACTCGGAGCTCTGGATTCAATCGTGAGGCAGCTCAAAGACATGGGGGCTCTAAAAATCATTCTTTTTGGTTCAGTGGCCAGGGGCGACACGGACGTCAATAGCGATCTTGATTTGTTTGTACTCATGCCCTCTTCAAGACCGGGAAAAGAATGGATGGATATCATTTATGAGACAGTTGAGAGGAGGGTGGCTTCAAACCTTATCGTTTTTAACCAGAGGGAATTCGATGAAAAGTTGTCTGGAAACAGATTTTTACAGAATATTCTGAAAGGAAGGGTCGTTTATGAAAAGGCTACCTAAAGAAGAATCCCTGAGGTGGTTTACGCAGGCGAGGGATGAATTCCATGATGCGGATGAATTACGGGAAAGAAAAAGGTTCTATCTTGCCCTTTTTCATTTTCAGCAGGCAGCAGAAAAAGCGCTTAAGGCATACCTTTACTTGAAGGTTGAATCCTTTGAGGTTTTTTACACACATTCGATAGATGATCTGTTAGAGATGGTATTCGAAATAGACCCGGATTTCAAGGAAGTCACTCATGCTAAGAAGTTGGATAAGTATTATATCTTAACACGTTATCCAAATGGGCTTCCGGGCGGGGTTCCTTCAAGATACTTTGACGATCCCAAAGAGGCCGAGGAGGCGATGGAACTTACTAAAAGGGTTATCGATCTTGTCGAAAGGAAAATAACGGAAGAGAATACCTAAGGGAACAACTTGTCTTCGGATAAGAATCCTTCAGGCAAGGGAATCAAAACCTTAGCCATTTTCTTCCACCTCCAGCAAAATAATAGCAAAAGGGATATAAAGTTTACAGACAGAATATGGGAAAAGAATCATGGGATCGTTCCTGCTCTGCCAGGCCATTAACTCGGAACTTCATAGAGCTTCAGGTCGGGGATCTTTTCGAAATGTTTGTCTATGGTGAATAGGTAGAGGTTATGTTCACGGGTAACCGTGGCAACGAAGAGGTCGGAATGGGGTAAGGTTATTCCATTTTTTTTGAGGGCGATGGAAAGATCCGCCGATTTTTGCCACAAAGATTTTGTCATCTCTGCATAGGGTAGGAGAGAGAGAATGTCCAGGATTTTTGTTTTTTCAGCTTCCGCCTTGATCCCCTGCAGAACCTCAAACAATACGACTCCACAGGTCCAGACAGCATTCTCCATAAGGAGGGTTTTAAGAAAATCCGAAATCTTTGGTTTTGCCCTGAAAAACTCGATCCAAATAGTTGTGTCAACAAGGATTCTATTTTTCAAAAAGCTTCTCCCTTCTCTCTTGAGCCTCCATCTCAAGTTCTTCTTCCTTTTCCCAGTCATAATCAATTTCGATTTTCCCACTGAGCGCAATCAAATCCCTCATCTTTTTCTGTCTGATGAATTCTTGCATGGCAGTGGTGATGGCCTTTGTTTTGGACTTTTCACCGGACAATTTTTGCACCTCAGCAATGAGATCATCGGGTATGTTTAATGTCGCACGCATAGCTTACACCTTCAGTATATGCCTAAATCTTACACCGTGTTCCCTCATATGTCAAGAAGAAATTGGGGGTGGGTTCGGATTAGCATCCACATTGATCCAAACTAAATGAGATTTCGCGGGAGGGAAAGCAATGCCCCCAAAAACTGCAATGATCGTATCCGTGGGACCCATCCCGACGAGTTAGTGCTTGAGACTCTTCGTTTCACTCAGGGTGACAAAAGGCGAAGGGATCAGAAGGTCAGTACCTCCTTAGATTCTATTTAGCATAAGTTCAAAGTAACTTCCTTTTAAAAACAATTCTGACTGCTGACTTTCAAATCCCCCCACGCCCCCCCTGAAGCTGTGAAAAAATCCCAAAATCCACAGACCGGAAAGGGAGTATCGGAAAAACTGTAAGGCGGCTACCTTTTCAGGTTCAACGATATGGATGAAAAAACTCTCTAAGATAGCTAAGTTAAGTTGGTTCGTTACCCTTACCTTATCAATGTCCGCATCCTACGATTTTGGAGATACCCCCTGTTCGGTCTCCCATCTTCCAATAATTTCACACCTTCCCTTTTCTAAAGGGGGATGGAAGGATTTAGAGGACCCCCTCAGTCTTGGGTGCGATTGGCCCGGGGTCGTCTCCCCTCCGAAACCTTGGTAAGCGGATGATAGAGGTATGTTAATAGACGGGTATTACTGAAGAGACCGTTTTAAGGGTATCTACCCCATTGCTCCTCGCTCAAAGGTGCCGCCCCAAGTTTTCTCCGGAGAGACCACCCCGTTCCTTGGGGATAGATTTTCGAACCTAACTGAGGGGATACGATTTAGAATGGAAATTTCTTGACAAGGAGGAAGGTTTGGGTATATATAGTTTTTTGTATACAGTATCCAAAAAAACAGTCAGGAGGTGACCCTGATGGAGGAGCTCAATATTTTTAAAAACAATACGATTTTGAGCCTGGAACAGGCGACCGTCCTTCCGTATTTGACCCTCCGTCTGGCCGAGGAGGGCGCAAATGTGATCCGCCTTGAACACCCGGTATATGGTGACCCTAACCGCCGGATTGGAGAGGATGTGTTAAATGAGGACCGGATGTTTTCCTACTATCTCTCGATCAATGCAGGGAAAAAGGCCTTAACCCTTGACCTGGCAACTCCAGAGGGACAGAGAATTCTGAAGGAACTGCTCCTCAAACTGAAGGTGGATATTTTTGCGACCAATCAGTTACCCAGGAATTACGCAAAACTCGGGATTGAATACGAGATGCTCAAACAGATCAAGGAAGACATCATCTGGCTCGGGATGACTGGATTTGGTCCCCATAGCAATGAGGCCGCTTATGATCCGGTGCTTCAGGCAAGAGGCGGTTTGATGGACCTCACCGGAGAAAAAGGGGGGAGTCCTCAAGTGATGGGAATCCCCCTGCCCGACATGGGAGCAAGTGAACATGGCTATGGCCTCTTAATGAAGGCCCTCTATAAAAGGGCGGTCACTGGGCAAGGAAGCCGCATCGATCTCTCGATGTTCGAGAGCACAGTCTCCTGGCTTACTCAGGCAATCACACACACCGTTTCCTTTAAGAAAAAGGTGACGCGAAGGGGAAATACCCACGAATTTTTTGCTCCGGTCTCTGTTTATGAGACAAAGGATGGCTATGCCTATATTGCATTAGGAAATGACCGGCAGTGGGAGACGATGATAAAGATTCCAGGGTTTGAATCTCTCTCCAAGAAAGAATATGAGCGAAACGCAGGCCGGATTGCAGATGTCGATAATCTCAACCAGGCAATCAATGCGATCACAAAGAAAATCACCACCGAGCAATTGATAGATGTCTTTAATAAGGCCACAATCCCAATCTCCAAAGTAAATTCGATTGAAGAGGTGGTGGAGGATCCTTTTGTCAAACCGAACTTGATTCGTAGCAAGGATCCTAAAACAGGGGTTGAAATCACCATTGCCCCTCCTCCCATCAACACCTCTTTCTTAAAATCGGTCAATCGTACCCTCGGTTTTCCTCCCCGCTTTGGAGAGCACAACGAGGAGTTCTATGGGGGGCTTCTGGGATACGGCAAGGATCAACTGAAGGAGTTTAAGGAGAAGAACATTATTTAAAAGGATTCAAGGGGTCGAGGGGCCAAGGGTTCAAGTGAGAATTTAAAAACGCTTGAACCCTCGAATCCTTGAACCCCGGAACCCTATGCAATGATGAAAGGAGCAAAAACCTATGGCCCTTGATTTTACCTTTACGGAGGAACAGGAATTCTTCCGACAGACTGTCCGGGATACAGTGAATCGACTCATCATGCCCAGGGTGGCAGAACTGGATGAAAAAGAGGAATTCCCCTGGGATCTCTGGAAGGAATTTGCAGGCCTTGGATATCTCGGTTTGAGACATGAAGAAAAATATGGGGGAATGGCCACTGATACCATCTCTCAGATGATCTTCTATGAAGAATTAGCAAGAGGCTCTTGCGGATTCGCCATGTCCGTGATCATGCAGATCCTCATGGGGACTTATTTCATCGCCCGATTTGGGAATGAGAATATCAAACAGCGAATCCTTGTCCCTGCCATCAAAGGAGAAAAAATCGGGACCATCTGCTTCACGGAGGACCAGTCAGGCTCTGATTTGGGTGGAACGAGAACCCTGGCGACCAAAGTGGAGGGAGGATGGCGTATCCATGGAAGAAAACAATGGATCACCAATGGACCCATTGCAGAGTTTACGACGGTGATGGCAACGGTTGATCCAAAGCTGGGGCTGAAAGGTCTCAATTTCTTCTTGGTCGAAAAGAAGACCCCGGAACGGGATGGATTCGTCCCTGGTCAGAGACTCCATAAATTGGGCTCCCGCTGTTCCGTAACGGGGGAACTGGTCTATGATAATGTCTTTGTTCCCGATGAGAATTTCTTGGGAGAGGAAGTGGGTAAAGGGGTCCAGTACGCGGGAGAGATTCTCAATGAAGTCCGTGTCATGACAGCCATGAACGCCTTTGCCATTGCAAAAGGCTCCATGGATGATGCAAAGCAGTATGCCAATAACCGGATCGCCTTTGGAAATCCGATCAGCAAATACCAGTTGATCCGGGAAAAATTTGCCAAATTCTGGGCCTGGTATGAGGCCTCATGGAATTATGCCTATAGGTGTGCCTGGATGATTCAAAATAATATCCCCTGCACCAACGAATGCATGCTGGCCAAATATTTTGCCACAGAAATGTGCATGTATGCCGTGGAAGAAGCAATGAGGATTTACGGAGGAAATGCCTTCTGCACGGAATATCCTCCACAACGATACTGGAGAGATGCCAAATTCCTGCTTTATGGCGGCGGCACCCACGAAGTGCTCTGTGATTATTTAGGAAGAATCTATTTGAAAGATTAATGAAGGACTGATTTTCACCGCTGAGACACAGAGAACGCGGAGAACAGCCATTTTTCTTTTGCGGGGAGGTACCGGCAAAACAAAACATTCAGCACTTCGTGACAGTTCATCCGTTACTTTGTACCCGAATCAAAAACGGATGCCTGTTATTTTTGAAGACAATTGTTTTTTTATCCGGCCGGCATCTCCCGGCCGGATAAAAACAAATTCAACTCTGCAATCTCAACGCCTCTGCGGTGGGATCAAGTTTTAGGAGGTTGGGCTTATGGAAATTTATGTTCTCGTTAAACAGGTTCCGGATCCGGAAGCGATTGTGAAAGTGAAATCGGATGCGGAACTGGAGATTGAAAATAAGTACTTTACAAACTTCTTTGATGAAATTGCTATTGAGGCTGGATTGAAATTGAAAGAAAAGTTTGGAGGAAAGGTGACTGTTCTCACCGTCGACAACCGGAAGGTCGATGCCCTGAGAAGGGGGATCTCCATGGGGGTGGATGAAGCATTTCAGATCACGGATCCTGGCCTTGAAGGTTCTGACCTCTTTGGCATTGCCAGGGCCCTGGCTGTCTTCTTCAAGGCAAAGCCCTTCGATCTGATCCTTGCGGGAAGGCAAGCCATGGACGATGATGCAGGGATTGTGGGGCCTGCAGTTGCTGAAATATTGCGGATTCCTCACATCAATAGCATTATTGGGCTTGAAGTCGATGATGAGAAGAAAGAGGCGAAGGTCGTCCGGGAAGTGGAGAATGGAAAGGAAATTCTGACCTGCCCCCTTCCAGCCCTCTTCACCTGCCAGAAAGGCCTTGCCACACCTCGCATTCCTCTGGTCATGAATGTGATGAAGGCGATGAAGGCTCAAATCAAAAAGATGGACCTTCCCGCGCTGGGACTGAGCGGTTCTGATGTTGGGGCTCGGGCAGCCAGGGTGAAGGTCCGGAAATATTTTCCTCCACCGAAAAGGCCACCAGTGAAGATGATGAAGGAGGATTTTCCAGAGAATGTAAAGACCCTGGTGAGGCTTCTCCGGGAAGAAGCAAAAGTGATATAGAACTGTTTTTGATATTGAAAAGGGGTGTAATATGGTATATGAGATATGGGTCTTTGCAGAACAGCAGGACGGAAAGGTGAGAAAAATCACCTTTGAACTCCTGAGCGCGGGTATGGAGTTCTCAAAAAAAACGGCCCGGCCTTTGTCAGCCATTCTACTCGGAAAGGGTCTCGAAGAAGCCGTTAAGAGTCTGACCCCCTTTGCGGACAAGATCTATCTCTTAGACGATCCTGTCTTTAACCCCTATACCTCCGACGCCTATCTTACGGCTATCATCGCTCTTGTCAAGGAGCACCAACCCTCCATTCTTTTGGGAGGGGCAACATCCACAGGGAAAGATCTCTTCCCGAGGTTAGCGATGGCTCTTCAGGCAGGCTATGCCCCTGACTGTACAGGGTTGACCACAGGAGAAGATGGCTCCCTGGTCGCCATTCGTCCTCTCTACGGGGGCAAGGTTTTTTCTGAAGTTGTCTTTTCAAACGCAAGTCCTCAGTTGGCCACTGTAAGGAGTAACACCTTTATCGTTACTGGAACCCCGGACAAATCGGCTCAGGTTATTACAGTCACCCCACAGGTCGATCCGAGCTCCTTAAAAAAGAAAGTCCTTGGGGTGGAGAAGGCCGCCGGCGCAAAGCTGGATATCACAGAAGCCGAAAGGGTGGTTGCAGCGGGGAGAGGAATTAAAGGCGCTGAGAATTTCAAGATCCTTGAAGAGCTTGCAGATGCATTAAATGCCTCGGTGGGAACCACCCGTGCCGTTGTGGATGCGGGCTGGAGAGAAGTAAAAGATCAGATTGGAAAAAGCGGAAAGAATATCTCCGCCAAGCTCTATATGGCGTTTGGAATCTCGGGCGCCATTCATCATGTGCTTGGGATCGGCACCTGTAAAACAGTGGTAGCGGTGGATACGGATCCCAATGCCCTTATTTTCAATTATGCCGACTATGGGATTGTGGGCGACCTCTTTCAGATTATCCCTGCCCTCACGGAAGAACTTAAGAAGGCATTAAAAAACGCATAGCGCAGAGCGTCTGGACAAATATTTGGACCAGCTTGCCCATCTTTGCCGTCAATTACTAATTTCCAAGATTCCCTGGGATAGGGTCTCTACGTGTGTTGCTGTTTTGCTTGATTTTTTTGCTTTGGGCTTTGCGTCCTTTGTTTGTTGCTATGCGCTCTGCGGTGAATGAACGATGGATAAGGTGGACGTGATTATTGTGGGGGGTGGATTGGCAGGCTTGGCATGTGCCTATGAGCTGTCTAATTCAGGCCTAACGGTCATTGTTTTGGAACGAGGAGACTTTTCGGGAAGCAAGAATGTCACCGGCGGAAGGATCTATGTCAGCCCCCTTCGGCAATATCTTCCCGACCTCTGGAAAGAGGCTCCTCTGGAGAGGCATGTGACAAAGGAAATCCTCACGCTCATGGGGGAACACAATTCGACCACCCTGGAACTATACAGCGATCGATTCAACCAGGAACCTTATCCCAGTTACACAATCCTCCGTGCAAGATTTGATCGTTGGCTTGCCGATCTCTTGTCAGAAAAGGGGGTTTTCGTCATTCCCCAAAAGAATGTCGATGGCCTCATTAAAGAGGGGGAAAGGGTCATTGGCGTCAGGACCGGAGAAGAGGAGATTGGAGCAGACTGTGTCATCGCTGCCGATGGGATTCTCTCCTTCACAGCTGAGATGGGAGGATTGCGGCAACCCTTTAAACCTGAGCATTTTGCCCTCGGGTTCAAAGAGGTCATCCAGCTTGATCCAAAGACCATTGAGGATCGATTCCGCCTGGGAGAAAATGAGGGGGCAGCCCAGCTCTTCGTCGGTTCCCTCACCCGAGGGATGACGGGAGGAGGCTTTCTCTATACCAATCAGGAGAGCCTCTCCCTGGGAATCGTTGTTGGAATTCAATCTCTCAATCGAAGAGAACCACGGGAGGAGATCTATAAGCTCTTAGATGAATTCAAAGAGAGGCCTGAAATTAAAAATCTCATTAAAGGGGGAAGTACCATTGAATACTCAGCCCATCTGATTACAGAAGGTGGGATCCATATCAAACCTAAGGTTTACGGTGATGGGATGCTGGTCATTGGGGATGCGGCAGGCCTTAGTCTCAACATGCTGGTTACGGTCAGGGGAATGGAATATGCGATGGCTTCCGGTGTTTTGGCTGGCAGGGCAATCAAAAGGGCAAAGGAGAGGAATGACTTCTCTGCATCATCCCTGGCTTATTATGAGGAGCTTTTAAACAATAGTTTTATCATCAAAGAAATGGATACCTTTAAAAACAGTCTCCACATAATCGAGAATGAAAGGCTTTTTTCGAAATACCCTCAGGCGATCTCCAGCCTTTTTGAAAAAGTGATGGGGGTCGATGAAAAACCCAAAGAAGGCCTTTACAAGACGATTTGTAAAGGACTAAAGAAAGACTTCATGAATTTACAAACCTTTAAAGATTGGTTACAATTTAGAAAAATATAGGATCCGTGATGAAGATAACAGAAAAGTTGGCGCTGGATGCCTTTAAAAATGATAAAGACTCTCATATCCTACTCGATCAGGACATCTGCCACGCCTGCAAGGAGCGATTTTGTATCTACGCCTGCCCGGGAAATCTTTACTCCTTGACGGAGAAGGGAGAGATGACTGTTGAATTTGCAGGTTGTCTCGAATGCGGCACCTGTATGATTGCTTGCATCTATGGCTCTGTCAAATGGAAATACCCAAAAAGCGGTTTTGGTGTCCAATACCGGTGTGGTTAGAGGGTATTTGGCTGGTTGAATAGTGGATGATTTTTTAGCACAAGGCCAATTTTCGTCAATTTTTTGTGCAGGATTTATCATTATTTCTACCCCAAAGGCACTAATAGTCCATAAATATTGATAAGTTATATTCCGGTAAGACTTTAAATAACATGGCATACTAAATGCATTACCTTAAAATTGTGCTTAACCTTATATGATGGAGGTCATTATGAAAAAGAGTGTTGTTATGGCTGTTCTAATTTTTGCTATCTTTATGGTCTCTCAGGCCATGGCTCAGGAAAAGCCGAGATTAGGCGTTCTCAGATTTACAAACGATACACGGGCCGGGTGGTGGACCGGGACTGCAGGACGGGACCTTCAGGACATGTTGGCTGCAGAACTGGTCAGTATGGACTCCTTTCAAGTCCTGGAAAGAAAAGAACTGGAGGCCGTGCTCTCGGAGCAGGATTTAGGCGCTTCCGGAAGGGTTGATAAAAAGACAGCCGCCAAAATAGGAAAGGTCAAGGGTGCTAAATATTTGGTAGCAGGCACGGTCTCTGCCTTTGAAGAAGGAACGAGCGGGAAAGGCGGAGGAGTTTCGATTTTGGGCCTTTCAGTCGGAGGAAAAAAGGAGAGGGCCTATATGGCTGTTGACCTAAAAGTCATTGATACGGATACAGGAGAGATTGCGGATGCAAGAACCGTAGAGGCAACCTCGGAATCCACAGGAACAAGGGTGGGGATCAGCGTTCCATTCGTTTCCACAGGTTTTGAAAAACATGAAAAAACACCTACTGGCAAAGCTATCCGGGCCTGTATCATTGAGATAGCAGAATACTTGGACTGTTCCTTGGCAAAAGGGAAAAACGATCCCTGTATGCAAGAATATAAAGAAAAAGAGGGTAAACGTAGAGAAAAGACCAA
>Ga0154839_1238_pt4 | contig 10573 bp, 8 predicted proteins | sample Rifle2008BG16ft_FD_116143 | JGI IMG/M metagenome (GOLD analysis project Ga0154839, IMG submission 116143) | Deltaproteobacteria bacterium RBG_16_47_11
CTCCCGGGAGGCGAAGGGATCAATCTCATAATGGACCGGGCCACTGTCGATTTGCCACAACCTGATTCTCCAACGATCCCTAAGATTTCGCCGACATCCACATGAAAATCGATTCCATCGACTGCTTTGAGGACACTACCCTCAAAATAAAAATAAGTTTTCAGACCCTTAACTTCGAGGACTCTCTCCATTCCGGAACCTGATCTCGCGAGACCCCTTTCTTGAAAGGTATTTTCCCTTTTTTCCAGTATGAAAGACCTGACCGTCTTTATACAGAATACGGCCTCCAGAAATGGTAAGTACAGGCCAACCTTTTATCCTATACCCCTCGTAGGGGCTATAATCGGAATGGGAATGAAGATAATTTGGCTTGACCTCGACACTCCTTTCAAGATCTACAAGAACAAGATCCGCATCGGAACCTACTTCTATTGTTCCCTTCTCCGGCCACAACCCGAATATCTTTGCAGGATTATACGAACAGACCCTTGCGACATCCTCCATCTCTATCCTTTTCTTGTTTACCCCTTCACTCAAGAGAATAGGAAGGAGGAGTCCGATTCCAGGAAGACCTGCCCTTGCTGTCCAAAGATCTTTTCCTTTTGACTCAACTGTGTATGGGCAGTGGTCTGAACCGATGTAGTCAATGATTCCTCTCGCGATGGCCTTCCAGAGGGAATCCCTGTCGCTTGAACCTCTCAGAGGGGGGTTTACCTTCCCAAGGGGTTCTCTCTTGAAGGGGCTATCCTTTGTTAAAAAGAGGTAGTGTGGACAGGTCTCGACAAAAAGTGGGAAACCTTTGGCTTTCGATTCAGCAATATATTCTAAGCTATCAGCCGCACTCAGATGGGCGATGCAAAGAGGCGTTTTCATGTGGCGTGCCAGAATGATCCCGCTGCAAACGCTCATCTCCTCGCAAAGGGAGGGCCTTGACTCGCTCCAAGCTTTTGCATCCTGTCTTCCCTCTTCTCTCAGCTTTTGAGAGACTTCTCTAATGACCTCAAGGTCTTCAGCGTGAATGATGGCGAGACAACCTTCCTCTTTTGAGATCTTCTGAAAAGCTCTAAGGAGAAGGCCGTCATCAACCCCCTGTATCGTGCTCACCGTATCTCCCCTCGGAGCTCTAAAGAACTTAAAGGAGGTGATGCCCAATTCTTTGACGTAGAGAGGAATCTCTTCTATCTGAATCTCATCCAGGAGTATCAAATGGAAGGCAATATCGATCAGGCTATTCTTTCCTACCTCTTCGATACAGGTTTTGGCAAAGCTAAGATAAGAACCTTCAGACTTTAAGAAACAGATGAAAGTGGTCACCCCCCCTACCACCGCAGCCGAAGTTTCGCTTCTTAAGTCGGCGGAAAAATCCTGATTACTATAGGAACCGAGGTGGACATGCGGATCGATCACTCCCGGAAAGATAAAGAGATCCTTTGCGTCGATGATCTGCTCAGCATCAACATTTTGAATCGAATTTGTAATGCCGCTCACTCTTCCTTGAACAATCAGAATATCCCCTTCGAAAACCCCTCCTGTTTTCACAATCTTTCCATTCTTGATGATCAGATCGTAGCGCATCCTTATCTTCTTTAGAGTATCTCCCTTAATATGAAATCTTCGGGTTGATGAAGGCGTAGAGAATGTCAATGATCAGATTTATAATGGCGTAGAGAAAAGAGAAGCTGATGGCAAATCCCATGATGGCGGGGAAGTCTTTATTATCTACGGAGAGGATGGCATATCGGCCAACTCCAGGCCAGCTAAATACAGTCTCTGTAATCACTGCCCCTCCCATCAAGATTCCGAACTGTAATCCCACTACGGTAATCACTGGAATGACGGCATTCCTCAAGGCATGCTTCATGATGACTCCCCTCTCCGTAAGTCCTTTTGCCCTGGCGGTGATGATATAATTCTCCCCCATCACCTCAAGCATACAAGATCTGGTCATCCTGGCGATGATGCCCAACGAAATGCTGCTAAGAATAATCATTGGTAGAATAAGGTGATAGACCGCATCTTTGAAAAGTTCAAAGTCCCGCAGTAGGATAGCGTCAAGGGTCAAGATCCCCGTAATGGTTCGTACTGTCACAAGATCGTAGGAGAGACGACCCCCTCCAGGAAAGAGGCCCAGTTTGGCATAAAAGATGAAAATGGCCATTAACCCAAGCCAAAAGAGAGGCATGGCGACCATGAAAAGAGAAGCGACCCTACTCAGATGATCGATCCACTTACCTCTCCGGATGGCGGAGAGGATACCTAAAGGGATCCCCACCACACAGGCAAATAGGATTCCATAAAAAGTGAGCTCGAAGGTTGCAGGATAAAAGATTTTTAGATCCTCGATAATGGGCCTTCGGGTGACCAGAGACCTACCGAAGTCTCCACGCAACAGATGCTTCATATAGATGAAATATTGGATGATGAGAGGTTTGTCCAGGCCGTACTCTTTTATGGTATGTTGGACCATCTCCACCGAAGCATCGATGCCTCCTGCAGCCGCCCTGGCAGGATCTCCTGGGAGGGTGCGGGAAATGAGGAACATGAGGAGTGACATCCCCAAAACGGTGAAGGCAAGTGAACCAGTCCTTTTCAGAATAAAATTGAGCATAGAAAGAAATAGTAACCGGACCGTGTCCCGCGAGCCCCGCCTTGTCGGCGGGGCCAACGGGCACAATATAAATAATAATGTTTCATGATCGAAAAGCCCCACCCTGTGGGCGGGGAGCTTCACTTATGAAGTCTTCCCCTTCTGAGTCCCTATTTTCTGTAGAGTTCAAAGAAATAGAACTGTCTTGGCGTAAAAACCCTCGGACGATATCCACCCACATTAGCCCTCATGACGACATCCTCTACCTGCTTATCCACAAAGATGGCTGCACAATCGTCCATGACCATCTGGTTTGCTTGTTTATATAAACTGATAGACTTCTTAGAGTCTATTGCAGCAACGGCTTGTTTCGTGATCTCGTCCATTTGGGGGTTGCAGTAGTAACCAAGATTGATCATCCCAGTAGGTTTGTCCATATGGGTTTCACAAGAAAAAACCTTGTAGAGGAAGTTCCATGGGGAAACCACATCCAGGCTCTTATAGAGGACGACGATGTGCATGGCGTTCACCGGATCCAACATGAGCGTCCTGTCCTTCACGGTTTCAGTCATGCCTGCGAAGGTCTTTTCATGATAATTCAGTTTTATCCCGAGCTTTGCTACCTCAGATTGAAAGACCTCATAGATCATCCTCTTTTGCTCGTCTCCCTTCTGACTGAGGACGTTGAGAGTGAGGCCAGGTTTTATTTCTGCCTGACTGAGCAATTCTTTTGCCTTATTGAGGTCATAATGATAGGGGTTTTTCAACCGATAATCTTTTCCCAAAAGCAGGGCTGGGACAGGACCATCAGCTCTCGGAGCAAGACCACCCCTCGCCTTTAAATAAGCCTCGTGGTTCCACGCATGGGCAAGAGCTTTCCTTATCACCATGTTGTTGGTTGGGGCTGTCAAAAAATTGAAGAGAAGGTACATTGGCGCAGGGCTTACATTTTGGGTAATCCAAACCTTAGGATTCTTCTTCAATTCTTCGATGGAGTCACGGGAGATGATCATCGCGATATCCAGATCACCCTTCTCCAAAAGCATCCTCTGAACATCCGACTCATAGATAGATCGGATATTAACCAACTTGAATTGATTCGCTTTCCACTTTCTCCAGTAATGGGGATTCTGAATCAGGGTGATATTCACCTCTTGGGCCCAGTCTTGGATCATATAAGGGGCTGTACCTGCGGAATGGTTTGCCAACCAGTTTTGTGCCCATTTGTCTTCTGCTGTCGCATGGTTCTTCACTGCAGTGGGGCTGACCATAAATGAGTAACGGGCAACTGCCAGAAAGGGGAAGTTCTGTTTCAGCCTGATCTGGACTTTGTGCTCATCCAGGACCTCCACCTTGTCTACTACTTTGAGCCCGCCATAGGATCCGCCTTTTTTCAAGTCAAGAAGCCTCTCGAAATTGAACTTCGCTGCTTCACCGTTGAAAGGCGTTCCGTCACTGAATTTCACTCCTTTTCTTAGATTAAAAATATAGGTAAGTCCATCCGAAGAAACAGTCCAGGAGATAGCTAAAGTAGGTTCAACTTTTGTGATATCTTCTGGAGAAATGGTGACAAGTCCTTCGTAGATATTGCCATCGATATACATGGACATGTCATTGTAGGTAGACGTATGGGGGTCCGCAGACGTCATGACATTATATTTCGCCACATTGAGGATCTCGGACCTCAATATGCCGTACGAGACGCCTGAAAAACCCATAAAGATAAACTCCACTGCAAGAAGAACGGCTAAAAATAGATGAAATCTCTTCATACGCTTCTCCTCCTTTCTTTAATTTTTTCCCATTTAATCAACTCCGACGTCATCTCATGTCATTCAACCCAACAACTCCTTGTCTACTTCCTTGACCGTTTCATCTAAAATATTGAGGATAACATCGATCTGTTGCCTGGTCGTCATCAATGGGGGAGCGACCAAAAAAGCATTCCCTTTCACCCCATCCACATTCCCTGTATTATCCGCTGGATAGAGAATGAGCCCCCTACTGAAGGCCTTCTCAAAGATCTTTCGATTCGCATTGATGTTTACATCAAAAGGAACTTTTGTCTCCTTATCCTTTACAATCTCAACTCCGGTCATAAAACCTTTTCCCCTCACGTCACCGACGATGCGATATTTTTTAAAATGGAGAAGTCCATCCATAAGATATTTTCCTGTTTCTTCAACATGAGAAATCAGGTGATGCCTTTTGATAAACTGGAGGACACTCAAGCCAGCTGCCCCAGCTAAAGGATTCCCTTGATAGGTGAAACCATGATTGAATTTTCCCGGTCCGTCTTTATAAGTTTTAAAAATTTCATCCTTGACGACAACCATACCGAGAGGAAAGTACCCAGCTCCCAACCCTTTGGCGCCCACTAAAAGATCAGGGATTACCCCATAGTGATCCATACCAAAATTCTTTCCTGTCCTTCCAAAGGAGGTCATGACTTCATCCGCAATAAACAGGATATCATACCGATCGCAAATTTCACGGATCATATTGAAATATCCTTCAGGTGCGGGAACTGCCCCAAGGGTCGCTCCCACTACTGGCTCTGCAATAAAGGCTGCAATATATTCAGGCCCTTCCTGGTTGATTACCCTTTCCAAATCCCTCGCGCAGGCGATTTGGCAACGTCCATACTCTTTGTCAAAGGGACAACGGTAACAATAGGTAGGGACGATATGGGGAAAATCGAGAAGAAGAGGTGCATACAATTTTCTGCTTCCTGTTCTTCCACTTAAGGAGAGTGCTCCCAATGTGGCACCGTGGTAACTTTGCCATCGCGAGATGATTTTATATTTCTGTACATTCCCCCGGATAACGTGATACCCCCGTGCCATTTTCATCGCTGTCTCTACGGCCTCGGAGCCTCCCGAAACAAAATAGACCCTGTTGAGGTCTTCTGCAGCCATCTGTGTAATCTCACTCGCAAGTTCTTTAATCGACTCACTCGTGAAATGGGTCCCATGGACAAACTCCACTTTCTTCATCTGGTCTACAATAGACTCAATCACTTCTGGTGTTGCATGGCCGACATTGGAGATAAGGGCCCCAGAAGAACCATCGATGTACTTCTTTCCCTCCGAATCAATGAGGTAGACCCCCTCCCCTCTTCGAATTAAAGGGAGCTTTCTTGCCGGGGCACGGTCAAAGACGTGATCTTCCTCTCCGGTTACGAATCGCATTTCATTCTCTCCTTTCCGACAAAATTGCTTTATCGGTTCCTCTCAAAAAGTTTTTACTATATACCTAAAATAAGATTTTAAGTCAAAACCCTTTATAAAATTCTTTGAACTATAGCCAAAGGGCTCCTTCTTCTGCTCCTCCTACTCTCTCCCTGTAAGCTCTTAGAACCCCATGGGCTTGATGATCGGGTTTCTTCCGTTTTTTTGACTTCCGTCTTTCCATCTCATCTTCCGGGACTTTTAAGTCGATGCGACCACCAAGGATATCAATCTCAATCAAATCTCCATTGTCTACAATGGAGATCGGTCCTTCCTCCCATGCCTCTGGACAGACATGCCCAACACAAGGACCGCGTGTCGCTCCGGAGAATCGTCCATCCGTCACCATGGCCACAGATTGATGAAGCCCCATCCCAACGAGCATCGCCGCTGGGATCGACAATTCGCGCATCCCTGGCCCTCCCTTCGGCCCTTCATACCTTACCACAAGCACAGATCCAGGTTCAATCCTTCGCCCAAGAAGAAAGTCACGAACCTCCTCTTCTGAATCGAAGACGACTGCTGGCCCAGTATGTCTTCGCATGGAGGCTTCGATCCCACTCTTCTTGGCAACCGCTCCTTTTGGCGCCAAATTTCCCCTCAGGATAGCAAAACATCCATTTTCCTCTAAAGGACTTTCAGCCGAATGTAAGATTTTTCCATCGGGCCCATGAGATCCCTTCAGGCTAGCCTCCAAGGATTCCCCAAAAATCGTTGGAACACTGAGATCAAGGTATTTTCGGAGGATTCCCATTGCAGCGGCAACTCCTCCTGCTTGGTGATAGTCTGAGAGATTATAAGGGGATCCTGGTTTGAACTTTGCAATCAATGGGACAGCTTCTGCAATCTTCCCAAATTCTCCCAGATCTAAGGGAATGCCTGCTATTTTCGCAAAGGCAAGGATATGGAGAATCGCATTGGTAGATCCACCTGTCGCCGAAATGAGTTTTATTCCATTTTTAAGGCTCGGAGGGGTGAAAAATTTCGAAAACCTCATTCCCTTCTTAATGAGATTCACCACCTGTTCTCCCACATCCCGTGCTTGTCTCATCTTTGCCGATTCAGAGGCTAGTACCGTGGTGCTGCCAAAAGGAGCTACTCCGATGGCTTCCAAGAAACCTCCCATGGTATTCGCTGTTCCCATCATTGAGCAAGTGCCTGGAGAAGAGCAGAAATTTTCCTGCCATTCCAGAAACGTGGCCTCCTCGATCTCTCCCGAATGGCGTTTCCCAATGGCCTCCTTCAAATCAGAGGTCACCATCATCTCTTTCCCAAGATGGTACGGCAGCATAGCCCCTGATGTAAGAAAAATTGTAGGAAGATCACATCGGATAGCAGCCAAAATCATTCCAGGAATGATTTTGTCACATGAGGCAAGCATGACCATTCCCTGAAAACCGTGAGACTTCACCATAGCCTCAATACTACCTGCAATGAGGTCCCTCTGTGGAAGGATATAATGCATCCCCGGACCTTGAGCAATCCCATCACAAGGAGCAGGTACGTTAAACTCTCCTGGTGTCCCTCCTTCAGCCCAAATTCCCTCCTTGACCCGGTCGACAAGGTATTTAAAAGGCAAGTGGCCTGGATTGACGTCAGTCCAGGAATTGACGACTGCAACTATGGGCTTGTCTAAATCCTTGCTCCGATATCCGGCGGAATGCATTAACCCTCTATAATAGGCTTCAGTAATCTCTTCTGGTCTTCCCCGAGACTTTTCCATCTCAAGAGCTCCTTCTTCTCACTTCAACTCCGAGCACTTTCTCCCATACTTTGATCATCGCACCCTTATTCTCATCCCCCATCCCCTGAGCGAGGGCCAATTGATACGTTTGCATGGCCGCAGCGAAAACGGGTAACGGAATCTTCTCCTGGCTACTGATCTCTGCGGCACTGATCATGTCCTTATAGGCCTTGATCAAAGGGTAACCTGTTTTAAAATCATTTTGAAGAATGTAGGGCGTAAAGAATTCAAGGGCAAATGTCCTTCCGGTCCCTGTTGTCACAACACGACATACTCCCTCTGGATCCAACCCTAATTTCACTGCCATGGGAAGAATCTCTGCCAGGGCTGCAGCGCTGATATTGAAAAGAAGTTGATTGACCAATTTAGCAAGCTGTCCGTTTCCACTTTTTCCCATATAAACAATATTGTTCCCAATGGCATTAAGAACGGGACGAATCTTCTCCACGGCAATGGGATCACCTCCTGCCATAACGGTCAATGTTGCTTCCTTGGCCCGTGCTTCCATCCCAGAGACAGGAGCGTCAATAAATATTACTCCTCTGGCTCGTAACTTTTCTTCAATCCTAAGGGTTGCTGAATAGTAAATGGTGCTTAGGTCAACGATTAGAGAGTCAGGGGATGCTCCGTCAATCAAACCATTTTCTCTAAAGACGACCTCTTCAACCACCTGAGTGTCGGGTAGGCTCATGAGGACGCAATCTGACTTTCTGGCTACTTCAGATGGATTTTCTACTGAGGAAGCACCTTGTTCAACCAAAACCCGAACGGGATCAGGTTGAATGTCGTAAACCGTCAAAGGAAATCCAGCCTTGACGATATTGATAGCCATCCATTTCCCCATTTCTCCAAGACCAATGAATCCTATCTTCATATCCATTCAGTCACCTCCAATCCATCCCCTCGCTAGAGGGCAGATCTAAAAATAGATTATCTAATTCAACGACGATTAGGTTAACCTTTCTAAGACCGTAGAGAGACTCAATGTTTTTGGGTTTTGCATCGGCTGTTGTAATTGACTTGGCGCTGATTCTCTTACTGGCTGCCTCGAATAAAAGAGGATCCACACGGATTGTTTGCAAAGGATGTCGCCACCCTCTTGCCTGTTAAGGTTCTTCCTCTCTATCTGAAATGTTCCTTATGTTAGTGATGAATCGAAACATCTGTTTCGTGGATACAGGTAACCTTTTTCCCTCTGAACCCACCGTCCCATCGATCCCTAACTCCAAGAGATTTACTTCGTAATGGTTGTCCCTGCTTCTCCATTCACCGCCTTTAAAAGATTTTCAGGAGATGTGATGATTGCCCTTTCACCCCCGGCTTCAAGGAACTCGATGACGGCTTCGATTTTTGGCCTCATCGAACCAGGCTTGAAATGCCCTTCTTCCAGATACCGCTTTATTTCAGGGAGGGAGACGCGACGGAGAGGCTTTTGATTCTTCTCGCCAAAGTTCAGATAGACGGCATCAATCGCCGTAGAAATAATAAAGGTGTCTGCACCGAGATTTCTTGCCAGCAGGGAGGATCCCAGATCTTTATCAATCACAGCCTCGACGCCTTCGAGTTCCCCCTGCTCATTCCGTATCACAGGGATACCCCCTCCCCCTGCAGCGATCACAATATAGCCCCTTTGTACCAATAACCTGATCACGTCCAATTCGATGATCTCTCTAGGGATTGGCGAGGGAACGACACGCCTGAAACCCCGTCCGGCATCTTCCATAATCTGCCACCCTGATTCTTTTTTATTAATAAGGGCCTCTTCTTCTGACATGAAGGAGCCAATGGGTTTTGTGGGTTGTTTGAAAGATTTATCATCTCTGTCGACGATCGCCTGAGTCACAACCACGGCTACTCTCTTGTCAATTCCTCTTCTTCGAAAGTCGTTCAAAAGGGCCTTCTCAATCATATACCCAATAGCACCCTGGGTGTCTGCGCCACATATATCCAATGGGATCAGAGGCAGTTCGGGTCGGGCTAATTCACCTCTCCGATATATAAATCCTACCTGCGGACCGTTCCCATGGGTAATGACCAACCTGAGGCCTTCTGCAACAAGATCAGCAATGTAATTGGCCGTTTCCTGGACTGCCTCATATTGAGAAGACAAGGCGATGTGGTTCTTATCCTTGATAAGGGAATTTCCCCCGATAGCCAAAACAGTTAGATGAGATTTCATAGGCTGTCACTTTTTCGCCAAAACCATGGCCAGTAATGCCATCCGGACAAAAACCCCATTCCTTACCTGTCTGAAATAGGCAGCCCCTGGGTAGGAGTCGACCTCTGGACTTATCTCATCGACCCTAGGTAAGGGATGAAGAATCGTGATCCTCTTTTTTAGCCGCCCCAGAAACTCCCGGTTGAGGATGTAGCTTCCCTTAACCTTTTCGTATTCAGAAACATCAGCGAACCGCTCCTTCTGAATCCTTGTCATATAGACGAGATCACTTTTGGAAGCGGCCATGGCGAGATCATCCGTTTCAATCACCTCACATCCTTTTTCCTTCATCCGCTCTGTTATCTCGCCGGGCATTCGGAGAACGCTTGGAGCAACAAAGTAGAAATGGACCCCGAAGTGAGAGAGAACCTCTACCAGGGCATGAACGGTCCGACCATTCTTGAGATCACCCACCAGAGTGATCGAAAGATTTTTGAGCGTGCCCAACTCCTTCCGAATCGTGTAGAGGTCAAGGAGTGCCTGTGTTGGATGCTGTCCTGCCCCGTCACCGGCATTGATCACAGGGATGGAAACGGCATCGGCCACCTCCTTAGCTGAACCGATTCGAGGATGGCGAATCACGATCACATCCGCATATTGAGCCACGGTCTGAGCCGTGTCCCTCAACGTCTCTCCTTTGGCTACGGAGGATCCCTCCACCGAACCCATGCTAATTACACCTCCCCCTAGTCGCTGCATGGCCGCCTCGAAGGAGAGCCGTGTCCGCGTGCTCGGCTCAAAAAAAAGCGTAACGAGGACCTTTCCCTTTAATAGATTCAGAGAACTCTTCCTCT
>Ga0154839_1243_pt1 | contig 10551 bp, 10 predicted proteins | sample Rifle2008BG16ft_FD_116143 | JGI IMG/M metagenome (GOLD analysis project Ga0154839, IMG submission 116143) | Deltaproteobacteria bacterium RBG_16_47_11
TGCAATCTGGCCCCTGACCCCCCTGTGTCTTGCACGTGCAAAGACTAGCCCCTGGGGGGAGAGGGTTAGGGTGAGGGGGAAATGATCTTATCATCACCCCCACCTTAATCCTCCCCCCTGCCTACCGGCAGGCAGGCATCATGGGGGAAAAAAGTTTTTTGGAGAATTAGATGCCCCGCAGCTTTGCTGCGGGGTACTTCACTACATACAGGTTTTCGGTTTGACTCCAACAGGATACTTTCCCCTGATCTCGGTAATCAGTTCAGATACGAGATCGACCAGCTTCGTAACAAGCTTTTCCCCTTTTTCCCGGGTCGCTTTTGTCGGATCACCAATGACCCCGTTCTTCAATTCACAACATTCTGGTAAAGCAAAGGTTCCCTCGAAATGGTACATCTGACCTGGTCTGGCCTGCATCCCTGGAGCAATCTTCCATTTGGGACTGATCAATCCCTCACACTCTCCCTTGACAGCCTTGCTCATATCCACAAATGTGGGATAAAGGTAGAGGGCCACCGAGGTCTCTGCCTCATCAGCATGCCACATGGGGCTCTCCAGGATCTCCTGGTTATCTCTCAGAAAATCATACCAGTGAAGGGAAAGAACAAAATAACCCTCCAAACCTAACTTATGAACAGCTACGATCGTAGAAGATACCTGCCCGTGGGCAGAGAGCAAGATAAACTTGTTAAAACCAGAAACCGAAGCGCCCTTGACAATGTCCATGACAAGCCCAATATGGGTTTCATAGGTAAGCGGAATGGTCCCTGGCATATTCCAGTGATGGTATGGATGAGAACCGTACATCGGGCAGGGAAGGGCCATAGCTCCTGACTTCTCTGCAATCCTTTCAACCATGCCCATGGCATTGAAGGAATCGCTTGCTGACGGGCAATGGGGACCGTGCTGTTCTATGGAACCGAGAGGCAGGATGCCCACATCACAGACCTCTTTCGCATACTGAACCACCTCGGGCCCTGGATTTTCGTGAAACCAGACCGATTTTCTTTTTGCCATTTCTTATTTCTCCTTTCTGGATTGGATATTTAACGAATCGTTCATATTAATGATGTTGATGCACCCAACTCTTTGCCTAGATCAGTCAATTCCTCAAAGAGTTTTGAAGGTATGGGAATGCCTTTTTTCGACCTCTCCTGGAAAGTCCGATGTTCAATCTCCCCCGGCAAGAGCATCTCCAGCGACGGATCCCACATCGGTGCACTCTTCACGGTCTTGCAGAAAAACTCCATGCGGCTTTTCATTTCCTCCTGACCCATGAGAGAGGAAAAATTGATGGCAATCATCAAGTGGCCTGTCAGGCTGGGATCGTCCGGATAGTGATACATTCCCTTCATTTGATTAAGGAAAACACCACCGGTCAGCACTCCACACAAGATGTCCACCATGAGAGCAAGGCCAAAGCCCTTATGCCCTCCAACCGGCAGCAGAAATCCTGCAAAGCCCTTATCTGGATCGTCCGTAGGTTGCCCCTCTCTGTCTGTGGCCCAGTCCAGGGGGATCTTCTCCTTCTTTTTGCTGGCTAACAGGAGTTTGCCGCCAGCAACTGCAGAGAGTGAAATGTCGAGCACAAAAGGAAAATCACCAAAAGTAGGTGCCGCAAAGGCAATGGGGTTGTTTCCCACAACCGGCTTGCTACACCCAGGCATAACCATATTGGGAATGACGTTCGTCATCGCCAGACCTACCATGTTTCGTTCTGCCGCCATTCGGGCATAAAGGGCTGCCGCGCCAAAATGATTGCTCCTGATTACACTGACCACACCAACATTAAATGTATCAGCCAACTGGATCGCCCTTTCCATGGCCAGCCGGCCCACAACAAAACCGAGACCGTCATCACCGTGCAGCACTTCCAATGCCTGCGAACCCTTTATTTTTTTAATATCCGGTTTTGCCTTGACAGCCCCTGATCGGAGTCGCTTGATATAGATGGGGAGGCGCAGTATCCCGTGCGAGTCTATCCCCCAGAGATTGGTTTGAACCAGGGCATTGGCACTGAAGGTGGCATCTTTTTCCTCCATCCCGACATTACGGAATAGGTCCGTTACAAAGCTTTCGAGGGTTTTTGCATTCACAAGGACTTCATTTCCCGACATTCGATGGTCTCCTTTCGGTATAAATCAATATCTATCGAGGACTCATCACTCAGAAGAGGTCCTCAATACTCTCTGGCACTATTTTCCAGCCCCCATGGTCAACCCTTGGATGAAATGCTTCCGAATCGTAATCGAGAGTACAAAAATTGGAATCATGATAATCAATCCAGCAGCCGCCATCGCCTCCCAGATGATGCCTCGATCCCCAAAGAGAGACATCAACCCTACCTGTAATGTGGTCGCATGTTTCTCGGTGATAATCAGGGCAAACAGGAATTCATTCCAGGACTGAATAAAACAGAAGACCGCTGCCGTAATAATCCCTGGCATGATTAAGGGAAGGGTCACGCGGAGGAGTACCTGAAATTGATTACATCCGTCCACAACAGCTGCTTCCTCGATCTCGGCAGGTAAGGCATCGATAAACCCTTTGACCATCCAGATTGCAAAGGAAAGGACAAAGGATAAATTTAAAATGACTAAAGCTGTGCGTGTATCCAGTAATTGTAAACTTCTGAATAGTCCATAGAAAGGAAGAACAACGACAACAGGCGGAACAAACTGACTCGAAAGGATCCAGACCAAAAGGACATTTTTACCCTTCAGGGGATACCGGGAAAGGGCATAAGCAGTCAAGGTGGCAATCGGAATAGCAATGGCTATGGTGAGTGACGAGACCACAAGGCTATTAATAACAAGAGGACCAAAGTTATATGGGGCAGAGAAAATATGGATAAAGTTGTCGAAGGTGGGTTGAAAAATGATCTTCGTCGAGTAGGCATCCCTTGCCACCTTGAAAGCCGTCAGACAAAGCCAGAAAATAGGGAAAAAAATGAAAAGGACGATTAACGCTTTTCCTATCCCTTTCACAACTTCCCAAAGGATATCTTTCCAAGAATAAATCATTTTTTAAACCTCTTCCTTCATAACAGTCTTGAGATAAAGAAGGGCTAAAAAGAACAAAACGACGACCATCAGGTAAGCAATGGCCGAAGCATATCCCATGTCAAAGAATTTAAATCCAGTTTTATAAACATAGTAATTGATTGTTTCTGTGGCCGAGCCTGGGCCTCCACCTGTAAGGGTCACCACTTGATCAAAGACCTTGATGGAAAAGATGGTCTTTAGAAGAGTGACCATCACAATGATGGGCCTTAACATTGGAAGGGTGACATATCTAAAAGTCTTCAGGGCAGAAGCTCCATCCACTTTTGCAGCATCAAAGGGGTCCTGTGACATAGAGTCGAGGGCCCCAATGAAAACGAGGGCAATAAAAGGTGCCCAGCCCCAAACTTCGGTAACCGCCAGCCAAAACAGAGCAGTCCCAGCTCCTCCCAGCCATACGACATTGGCAAGTGGAGGAAACAAGAAATCGATGATGGAATCGAGAATTCCAAAATAAGGGTTTAGCATGAAACGCCAGGTGAACCCTTTCAGGGCTGGGCTAATCGCAAAAGGGAAAATTAAAAGGGTTCTCAGTACAGTGTTGAATCGGCTTGACTTCTGAAGCAAAAGGGCGATCACCAGGCCGATGATGATCGAAAGGGATACTGAGACAATAGTAAATTTGATGGTGACGATGACGCTATTCCAAAAGTGGATGTCATTAAATGCCCTGATATAATTCTCAAAACCTACAAATGGACCCGGAACAGGAGAACGACTCAATTTCCAATTCTGAAAACTAAGGAAAAATGCGTAAACAAAGGGATATAAAGTCGTCCCTGCCAGCGCAAGAAGGGCAGGAGCAATCATGACATATTTGACGTAGTTACTGCGTACCATGAATTTACTCCCAGGCCTTTAAGGCTCAGTAGGTAATAGCAAGGTGGAGCAAGAATTCGGATAACATTCTTACTCCACCAAAGGAATCATCCCTATTTTCCCCGGGATCGTTTCATAATCCCTTCCACCTCTTTTGCAGCACGGTCTAATGTTTCTTTTGTCGGTTTCCCTGTAGCAATATCATTAATTGCGATTTCGAGAACCGAAGAGACCTCTGGCCATTCAGGAATGAGAGGAAAAATTTTTGCGACCTCCAGACTCTTTGCTCCTTCCGCGGGCAAACCATCCCATGCCTTATTAACCTCAGAATCGCGAAGAGTTGACCAGTGAACCATCACGATTTCTGTTGCTTTTGGATTACTCTTATCCAGCACTCTTTCTTTCTCAAGTTCAGGGCTTGTTGCCCATTTCATCCATTCCCAAGCCGCTTCCTTATGCTTTGAAGAAGCAAACACGCAAAGAGGCATAAGAAGAGCATTCGTCCCTTCTTCTTTACCTTCCCATCCGGGTGCAGGGACTGCTCCAATATTGCCGGCAACTTCCGGCTTAGCCACACTGGGGTCATTTAAAACAGAATACACCCACCACCAGACGATGACCATTGCAGACTCGCCTTGTGCAACGGACTGTACCCCCTCATACTCGTTGTAGGTGACCGATCCAGGGGGTGCAACCTTCTGCTTGAGGAGAGGATCCACATATCGCTGAGTTGCCTCCACACCTGCTGCATTGTTAAAGATCGGTTTCCAGCTTTTATCAAAGAGATCCGCCTTGTTACTCCACAGATAGGTGGACCAAACGAAAAGATTTTGCATGGAAGTCCCCTTGGCATAATAGGGGGAAATGCCGTAGAGGTTCGTCTTCTCTTTAATAGTCTTTGCAACGTTTTCCAGTTCTGCCCATGTTTTTGGAGGATTAAGCCCTAACTTTTTGAAGATATCTTTCCGATAAAATAGTAATTGGGGGTGTCCTCGATAAGGCATGGAAATAATCTTTCCATTATAGGTACATGCGTCCACATAAACCTTGGGGTAACGCTTCATATCGATTCCAGATTCCCTGATAAAATTGTCCAAGGGTAAAATATATTGTTGTAAAGAAGGGCCCCACGGAGAGGCAGAAATGAAAGCATCATGGACACCCGTTCCAGCCACAGCTTCTGACGTAATCTTTTCGAGCAGAGAACCATAGGGAGTAACATCGTATTCCACCTTGATACCGGTGAGTTCGGTAAATTTATTGGTCCTCTGCTTGACCGCCTCGTTTTGCTTCGAAGGGTGAAGAAGAATGGAAATCTTTGTCCCATCATACGGCTTACCCGGTTTCAATCCATAGGGTAATTTGGTTTGTCCCCAGGCCGAGGCCATCCATCCAAGCATCATAACGGTAACTATCAATAAAAAAGTTGATTTCTTAAACATAACCTGCCTCCTTTCTCGTGTTCAATTCATATTTTAGACATGCCGACCATCATTGATTTAACTTCCAATACTTCTCTCTCTACCACCTCCCTTCATCAGACAACATTTTCATTAAAATAATGGAAGTCCGGGCATCTTACTCCTGAGACGATAAAGGGTGGTTGAAGCTGTGATGTATAAACTACACATATCTTCATCCCCCCAAGTAAAATTAGCCGCCTTTTCTGACGTTCGAATAACCCCCAAACAATTGGCCATTCCATCAAAAACGTGAATCCCCCCTGGACCACAGCAGTAGAGGTTACCTTCTTGGTCGATCTTCATGCCGTCGGGAACACCTTCTCCTTCCCCGGTGGTTTCAGCCCAAAACCTCCCATTCGATAGAGTTCCATCCTCTGAGACATCAAATACCCGGATATGGTTTCGATTCGTATCATTAATGAAAAGTTCCTTCTCATTGATAGAAAAACAGAGCCCATTGGGTTTGGAGAAGTCGTCAACCAGAAGCACAAGTGATTGATCCTGAGGATGGATACGATAGACTCCCTGGAAAGGCAATTCTTGCTCCCGGGGTACACCGTAAAGAGGTCCCCGGCCTGAATTGGGATCGGTAAAATAGACGAGTCCATCACTCTTTACCACAATATCATTCGGACTATTGAGTTCCTTCCCGTTAAAATGGGAAGCGAGGACAACGACGCTCCCGTTTCTTTCTGTTCGGGTAACGCGGTTAGTTGCATGTTCACACGTAAGCAACCGTCCTTCCCGGTCATACGTATTTCCATTGGCCATATGACTTGGCTTTCGGAAGGGGATCACCCCCTCTTTCGAATTCCACCGATACAAACAGTCTCCCTTAATATCGCTAAAGACCAAGGATTTTTCATAAGGATGCCAAGCGGGACCTTCAAGAAACTTAAACCCGGAGGCAATACATTCTAAAGATTGACTTGGGTCAACTATCTTCTTTATCCGAACATCCCGGATCTCGAGTCGAAAGTCCATGATACTTTCTTTTCAAGAGAATAAATCCCTTTAATGAATACGTATGCATTATATCTAAAAAAAGCATTCTATCTCTCTCGCAACCTTCAATGATCTAAAGTTCTTACCGGTTTCGATGAGCCTCGTTGGATTAATGTACCTTGGATCTTCTTTATCACCGTGTCTGCCCCTGGAGACTTCATTGCAGTCAAGAGCCTCTCGATCGTTGCATCGACTAATTTATCAATAGGTTGTCTAAATGTTGTGAGCGAATAACCAGGCCAACTTGCCATTGGGATATCGTCAAATCCAACAATCGAGAGGTTTTCAGGCACTCGAATTCCTAACTTTCCTCTTGCATAATCAAGAACCCCCAGCGCCATAAGATCATTGGCACAGAAAATGGCATCCGGTTTTTTGTTTTTTCCAAGTATTTCTTTTGCTGCCTCATAACCGGATTCAAAGCTGTAATCTCCTCTAGTTCTTGCCCATAATTCATGACCGCGTTCCTGTAATCCTTCTGTGAACCCTGTTTCTCGGTCTCGACTCGTTGAACTACCTTCTTCACCCAACACAAGCGCTATTCGTTTGTGCCCGGAATCTAGGAGTGCATCAGCAACTATTCTCCCTCCTCTCACGCTATCACAATAAACAGCATCAACATTTCCTCCCGAAGTATATCGATTAAAAAGAACAACAGCCGTTCCTGACTGGACACAGCTATCCACCATTTTCGAAGAGAGTGTTGCTGAGGTAATGATGATTCCTTCCACCTGATATTGAAGAGCCATTGGAAGGGTCTGCTCAATTTCTCGCGCATGCGTAATGTTCCAAATTAATGTGCTGTAGCCTATTTTCTCCAACTTTTGTGTAAACCTCCCCAACACGATAGAATAGAAGGGGTTCTCGAACCGCACCATGACAATAGCAATCAGTTTCGTTGATTGTTGAATAAGACTCTTCGCGATGAAATTAGGATGATAGCCTAACCGTTCGGCAGCAGCTAAAACCTTATTTTTTGTCTTTTCTGATATACTTCCATTCGGGGTGAAAGTACGGGAAACAGAAGACTGGGAAACACCTGCAAGCCGCGCCACATCTATGGAAGATACTCGTTTTTTGATCTGCCTATCTTTCATATATAATTATTTGAATACGTATTCAAAAATACCAAAAACGGAATTCCTTGTCAATAGATTTTTTTATTTTTTATCAAGAAAGGTGAAACAAGTAAATATATTCATGTTAAATCAATGGGTTGCAGAAATTCGGTGGGGATAAAGAAATCTGAAATCTAAGCTGAACATATCTTGCCAACACCAAAACCCGTTTGTTGGCGACAATTGAAAGGGAGCCAAAAGTAACAGAGGTGGTTCCCTGCGAATTGGGATGAGAATGTAGGAATCCAATGGGAGCAAACGGGTGTAAGATCACGGATGGAAATCCAAAAGACTCGACGCTTTATGAAGGTGTTTTAGAGCGGGTGCGGAACGATTATGGGATACGGCCGCAGGATATAGTCACGGATGGAGCCTATGCGTCGCTTCGAAATCAGGAAAAGGCGAAGGAGTATGGGATTGTGAATATTGTATTTAAGATCGTAGGGTCCCTGAAGAGCGTGGTGACCAGTGTTCAAATGGAGACACGGTTGAAGAAATGGCGAAGCGGAATGGAGGCTGTCGTATCGAACCTCAAGAGAGGATTTTACCTTTTTCGGTGTGAGTGGAAAGGTCGGGGCCACTTTGACGCGAAGGTGCTTTGGATTGTGATTGCTTACAACATCCGAGTCATAACCTGTTTAATGGTTGAGAAATTAACATTACAACCTCAGGGATAGGATTCTGGAAGACAGACGTGGGGTGACAATAGTGAATGGAGAATATAGGTGCGTTTAAAATCCCGCAATATTCCGGTAGCAATCCCAAAAAACCGGCTCAAGATAACATGAAACTGAAAATGCGGGTTGACCGGAAACCTCGGGCCGATATTTTCTCCCAAAGGGCTGAATTTATAAACAGACTCTAATTAGCTAAGCCTCTAATATTATTGGCGCGCCTGGAGGGATTCGAACCCCCGACCCACGGATTAGAAGTCCGTAGCTCTGTCCAACTGAGCTACAGGCGCGCGTGCCAGTTTATTTATAATTTCAGGTAGTTACAAGGCATGCCTTTTAGGCTCTCAACGGCAAAATCCGAAATTGTAACCAAGAGTGTAACCAAAACGAGATCTCCCTTGATGTGACGATACAGTTTACCATAGAATCCCGCATTTCGGCAACACCCCTTTTGCCTTGCCCACCTTCACTTTTGCACAAGTCAGTAATATAGCTTCAGAAAACCCTCTTGTGTAGGTATGTTTGTTTTTACTTGACATACCTATTTTAATGTGCTATCCTCCTTTTAACCTAACCCAAGGAGGGTGGCATGGAATCCAAAATCCCAGAATGGTTCTTGTCTTTCTATGAAAGCCTGTTTTTGGCTCAACTTCGTGCTGTTCGACAGTTGAAATCTCCCAAAGCTAAAAAGCCAAAACGAATCGAAGATAAAAGTATGTCTAATATGGATATGGCAATAGACATACTCCAGCGAGCCCAAAGGCCTCTTCATATCTCTGAGATCATTGCCCAGGTGAAGACCAAATACGGGGTCCCTCTGGACCGGGAATCCTTGGTCAGCGCCTTGGTCAAGAAGGTCCACCGGCGTCAGGGGCTTTCCCGCTCCGCTCCCAATACCTTTGAGATCGAGGCCGAAGGACGGTGAGGAAGGCGCGTTGTTCTCCTAACCGAGAACGAATTGAATCGGATGATTTGCTTCGGAAGCTCATGGAGCTTTTGTTCGTTTACCGGGGAATGATCCGGGTCACGATCCTGAAGAATATTGCTTTGGTGACCTATGCGTTGATCACCTTGTTTCAAGGGGCTCGGGGAGGAAATGGGTGGCTTTCGAAAGCCGCCCTGGCTCGATGTTTGCCGCTCGGGACCGGGCCGAAGGAAAGAGAACAGCGGCTGTATCGGTTTTTGGATAATATCCGTTTGACCCCAGAACTTCTGATTCCCCTGCATATCGCCTTGGCCTGCGGGACTAGGCTTCGGGAACGTCTGCCGATGATTCTCGATCAGACGACCCTCCGGGGGATTGAAACCCTTCTGATCGGGTTGGTCTTTGAAGGCCGCGTGCTGCCGATTGCGTTTTCCTGTTTTATGAACCACTTGATTCACAAAAGCCGAAACATTCTGGAACATAGTTTGATTCTGGCCGCGATGAGTTGTTTTCCCGTAGAGTTTCGTCCTTTGCTGATCTTGGATCGGGGCTATGCCCGAGTGGCTTTACTCATTCAGCTCCGCCAAGAAGGCATTCCCTTTTTGTGCCGGGCGAAGCGCAGCGTCATGGTTTACCTTCAGGGGCAGATCAAAGGCAAAACGCTGGGCCGGTTTAAGATCAAACCGGGGCAGATCCGTCGTTACTCGGTTCTCTATCACTCCCAGAAAAAGGAAACCCTGGATCTGATCATCTATTTTGGGAAAGGTTACAAGGAACCCTGGTATCTCTTGGTTCCTTCAGGAACCTCTCTGACAGCGGAAGAGATTGTTGAACTCTACGCCAAGCGCATGTCGATTGAACAAGGGTTTCGAGATTGGAAGACTCATCTGGGGGTTCGCGGATTAGTCTTTTACGGAGACAATCCTGCCCCTCGCCTGACTCGATTACTCCTGGCCTTTTCCTTAAGTTATTTGCTCTGTCTGGCGTTAGGCTCCACACAAGAGGCTCAGGAGGTGAGGGCCTTCGCAGAAATCAAAAGGCACAAACCTCGCCATGGGACCACCCGGACCCTTTCGGTTCTCTCCATCGGTATCTTACGGCTCTCTTTGAAGAAGTTTTCGAAACAGGCGTATGGTAACCTTCTCAAAATGATTGCTCGCTTATCTCGCGGCAAGGGCGTTATTCAATGGTGCCTCTCACCGCCCAAACCCATCAGACTTTCTTTCAGACAATGAAATCTCGATCACTCCAGGCAGAATGCCTCTTCGCCTTGAACAAACCCCCACGTCCCTTATGAAAAGGCTCCGCTTCAATAATGAAACTCTCATGACATGGTTGCCCCCACTCTTCACCGTTTTTGCTACGAAACCATCCATCGAGTGACCTTACCCTTTCAAAAACTCGTCTTCTTCGGTAATGAAATCCTTCCCAATCTCAACTATGCTTCATCGCCCTCGCTTAACCCATTTAAAAGTGAAGGTGGGC
>Ga0154839_1122_pt1 | contig 10276 bp, 12 predicted proteins | sample Rifle2008BG16ft_FD_116143 | JGI IMG/M metagenome (GOLD analysis project Ga0154839, IMG submission 116143) | Deltaproteobacteria bacterium RBG_16_47_11
AGGACCTTGAAAGTCATGTCAAGCAAGGCCTCTTCCGCGAAGACCTTTTCTACAGGATTCACGTGATTCCTATACAACTGCCCCCGTTGAGAGAAAGAAAGGAAGACATTCCCCTATTGGTAGAACATTTCCTGAGCAAATTCAGCCGGCAAATGAAAAAAGAGGTGAAGGGTCTCATGCCTCAAGCCATGCAAAAACTGATGCTCTATGAATGGCCGGGGAATGTCCGGGAATTGGAAAACACGGTGGAATATGCAGTCGTCATGACTCAGCAAAATAGGATTACAGAAGATTTTATACTCCAAACCAGGGGAGTCATCTCTGAAGAACCATTAAAGCCATTAAAAGAGGCCAGAGATGCTTACGAGAAGGGCTACCTTATCCACCTTCTCGAAACCTGTGAAGGGAATGTAACCAAGGCTGCAAAGCTTGCAGGAAAGTATCGGGCCGATTTCTACGATCTCCTCAGAAAACATAATCTGAAAAGCGAAGATTTCAAGAAACCCTTATGAAGTGAACTCCTCAACTCGCCGGCCTGAAGGCTGGGGCTTTCCTTCGAGACGAGACTCCGGCGGGCTCAGTCGAGCCGCTCAGGCCGAGGGGATCGAGGTCCACCCCGAGCCGCGCTTCTTCACCCCTCCTTCAAAGGCGAGGCATCGCTTGGCCGAATGGGCGAAGGAAATAACCTACTGTCCCAAGTTCTTTCTGTAGGAATATCCCTACAGGAAGGACAATCCTTAAAGATCTGCCAGCGGATAAAAACCCTTTAATTTCAGCGCAATACTTCCAATCTCTGAACTTGGCACCCCCTTTGCTTTTAATTCCTTCTGGATACTCTATCTTATTTTACAAGGAGAGGGGGAGGGAGATGAAAATACTCATTGTAGACGATAACCAAGATTTGGCTTTTCTCATCAAGTGGATGCTAGAGGATGAAGGGTATGAAGTAAAATCAGCCCAAAATGGTAGTGATGGGTATTCGACCTATCTTTTGTTTAACCCCGACCTCGTTCTTACGGATATTCAAATGCCGGAGAAAAATGGCTTGGAACTGATAAAAGAAATAAGGTGTCATAACCCAGGTGTAAGGACAATTTATATGAGCGGTGATCTTAGCCAATACGGGCCACCCCTGGAAGAGGAAAAAGAGAAATACCACGTAGGCGTTCTGGAAAAGCCTTTTTCCAGGCATCAATTGATCAACCTGCTTTCTCGATCCTAAACAAGAAAAAGAGGTGATTTTGTTTATGAAGAGATTTTTGGATGACTTCATAAAGGGTTCAACACCTATGCTCTATCACATTGTAATGGTGGGCTTCAGCGCGGCCCTTGCCCTGTCTTTACCTATGGCGGTCAGGTTTATGGCAAGACAATTTCTGCTCTACTGGTCTCGGATAGGAGAGGTGAGGAGGGAAAAAATGAATGGAGCTAAAACGGAGGGTGTCACGAACGCGGATCCAACGAATCGTATGATTCTCCGAAATGTTCGCGAGGGAGAAGAAACTGAAGCCTTTTTCCCATTGTTGCCCCATGAATGCCGAGTTTTTCCTGGTGATTTTCCCCTCGCTGGGCGACGGAATTTCCAGAGCGGCCTTCATCCGGGAGGCAAGGAGTTCTCCCTCCTGAGATCAAAGAACCCGATATGTGAGACCGCAGGTTGGATAGCCATTCTATAAAGAATAGTTGTTAAGGCATGGAAAAGAAGAAGCGGGTGGCACGGGCTTGGGCCTCTACCTCATCAACAAGGTGATTCAGAAATTGGGCGGAGAGATCTGGTATGAGGCAAAAGAAACCGGGTCAAACTTTGTGTTTACGCTCCCTCCAAAATCAGCACCCCTGTGGGATCCGTCTTTGCCGATCGGAACACAATTGCAGACGGCACCTATCTATCCATAGAGGGCCATAGAGGGTAGATATGGATTTCGTACTCAAATTTAGAGCAGTGATTGATACTTCGACGGCGCCAAACCCCATCCTTGAGGACGGGTTGAAAAGCGCCGCTCAGTATCAACTCTGAGCAAACCCCGGGCTTTAGACCGGGGAAAGTCGAAGGGTTGATTTTTATGCCGCCCTTTTGTGTCTTTGGTGGTTGAAAAAAGGAGGATCTATCTAAAATGGGAAAGAGAATTCTTCTCCTCGGATTTTTTGTAAATTTGATCATCTTCTTTCTTTTTATCAACTCCGTCGGAGCGAGGCCAAACGTCTATTATGGCCAGGTGGTTGGAATAGAATTTTCTGTGCTCCAGGTCAGGGGAGAGGATGGCAGAGTTTCAGTTTTCTGGTGCGGCTATAAGACCTTTTTGGATTCAAGACCCCCGTTCATCGGCGACAGAGTGAAGGTCGAATACATAAAGGATTCCTTCCGGAGGAATGCCGTCAGCCGGATTAGTGTATTGAAATAGAATCAGGAAAGCCGTTCACCCCATTTCTGGTCAGGTTCACCAATATCACCGATGACGAGATAGCCTCTGCCAAAAAGGAAAAGAGCGATTCTATCGAGACCATCAACTTTGTTGAACCTTCAGCGATCCCGCCAGTCTATTACTCTGACAGCTACTATCTCTCTGCAGAAAGGATAGGAGTGGATCTGTTTGCCTTGCTCCTCAAGGCCGATTACTTTCATTATCTGGTTCTTATTCCCGTTCCGATCTTCCCACTTTTTGCTCCCGAGGTTTCCCTCGACGTAGATACTCGATCCTTTGGAGAAATATTCGCCGGCGATGTCGACCTCAGATAACCCGGAAAATCACTAATCAAACCCTTCACCCTTTCCAACTTCCGAAAGAGATCGCGTTTCCTAAAACATTTTTCTTGACATTTTAAATCATATGGATATAATGTGAATGAGTATTCACAACTGGCAATGGTGAAAAGAGAGAAGTTGAATACAGAGATCAGGCAGGAACAGATCATTAAGGCGGCAATGAATCTGATTGCGAGGCGAGGTCTTAAAGGACTCAGCATGACTGCTCTCGCAAATAGAATCGGCCTTGTCCCGTCAGCCATATACCGCCATTTTAAGAGTAAGAATGATATTGTGGATATGATTCTCGATTTTATTCGGGAGAGGCTCTTAACCAATATTAGAATAACTTGTAAAGAGACGTCGGACCCCATGGAACGTCTCCAGCGTATTCTGAGGCGTCATGTCGAGACCCTTAGAGAAAATCGAGCGATCCCGCGCATCATCTTTACTGAAGATGTTTTTAGTGGAAACCCAAAAAGAAAAACGAAAGTATATAGAATTATCAACGGGTACCTTCAAGGGTTGAATCAGATTATCCGGGATGGTCAAAAGATGGGGGAAATTCGTTCCGATATAGATTCCAAAACAGTTGCGCTGATGTTTCTGGGTATGATCCAGCCTGGAGTAATCCTCTGGTTTCTGAGTGACGGGAAGTTCGACATTTCAAAAGAGTCCGAAAGGAACTGGAATGTTTTTAGGGAGGCCATCAGCGCAAACTGAATTCTCCGTTCAAGAGACCAGGTAAAAAGGAGACAGCGATGGATATTATCAATCTTCAAGAAAAGGAGGTCTTCAAGAAGGAGGATCGGGGATTTGCCAACCTGATAGACGAGAAGTATCTCCAAATGAACCAGGTCTGTCTTGAACCCGGCCAGCAGGTCCCTCATCACAATGCCAACTCTAACGTGACCCTGACGGTAGTTTATGGGGAAGGCACCTTTCAGGTAGGTGGTGAAATAGCAAAGATGGGTCCTGGGAAACTTCTGCGTGTTCCGTTTCAGTCTCTTATGAGAATCAAGAATGAATCAAAAGAGAGGCTCGCTTTTCTGGTGATCAAAGCTCCTCACCCAAGCGAAATAAAATAATCTGGCTTTCACTGGCGTTCCCTCGCACAAGAGTGGAATTGGAGGATTTCTCAAGGTTAGGCTTTTGACCCAGATTCTTAACAAAATAATCAAGGAGGGAAAAGACAATGAAGAAGAACATTTTTACCTCATTGATCGTTTTTGCAATTCTTTTCACCCTGGCACTTTTGGGGCCAAACAATCTCTTTGCCCATTGTGATGGGATGGACGGTCCTGTAATTACAGCTGCTAAGCAGGCTTTAGAGACTGCGGACATTAACCTTGTTCTGATCTGGGTATCGAAAAAAGATGAGACTGAAATAAGAAATGCTTTCCAGAAAACCCTGGCTGTGAGGAAGCTCAATCCAGAGGCAAAGGAATTCGCAGACATGTATTTCTTTGAAACCCTTGTCCGTATTCACCGGGCTGGGGAAGGTGAGCCTTACACGGGTATTAAACCTGCTGGCCGTGACCTTGGCCCTGTCATTCCCGCTGCAGATAAGGCGATTGCCGATGGCAAATTGGAACCCCTCTATAAAATTCTCATAGACAAGATACATGAGGGCCTTCACGACAGATTTAAGGAGGTCATGAAGAAAAAGGACTTTAAAAAGGATGATGTGGCCGCCGGCAGAGGATTCGTAGAGGCTTATGTGCCCTTTGTTCACTACGTCGAGGCTCTTTACGACGCTGCCGCAAAAGGAGGAGGCCACGGTCATTCCCAAGAAGCTGAGAAGGGAACCCAGGACAAACATTAAATAGAGCTTTGAGATCCCCCAGTATTCCAACATGAGGTTCTGAAAGATGAATATCTACATCAAAACGCTATCACTCGTCATCCTTGTCGCTTCACTCACCATGTGTGTTACTGCTCCTACTGCTCCGAAGAAAGTGGAAGAGATCGACGTAGGGTTTTGTATCTCCTGCCACCAGGAAAGGACCCCTGGCCTCTTTCAATCCTGGGTAGAATCGAAACATGCGAAGAATGGGGTTCACTGTGTTACTTGCCACATCGACCACCAAGCCGCTTCCGAGCAAAAGGCCATGGTTTTTCCGAAAAAATGCGGTGAGTGCCACCCGAAGCAGTTGGAAGAATTTCAGAATAGCCGGCATTCGATAGGGTTTGATCGAATGCGAATTCAAGGAGAGTATCTTGGCATTCCGCAAGAAATCCGAGCCGCCTTCTGTGAGCGCTGTCACAGTATCGAGAAACGGTGTAATAGCTGCCACACCTCTCACCGGTTCTCTTTGCACGAGGCAAGAGATCCAGACGCCTGTGGAGTCTGCCACCTCGGTCCTGATCATCCCCATAAAGAGATGTACGAGACCTCCCTCCACGGGACGATATACAAGTTGACTCAGAACCCCGATCGAGCCCCTCGGTGTATTACCTGTCATATGCCTAAAGGGACCCATGATTCAAGTTTTGGTATTGCGAGGGGTCCAGCAGGAACGCGCTCCGAGGTGGTTAACTTGAAGGAGGTTCCTATATCAAAGGAAGAGGAAGAAAAGAAACGGGAGGAAATGATCAGGGTCTGCACAGGGTGCCATTCAAGACGGTTTGCTCGGGAACAACTGGAAAATGCCGATCAGGTGAAAGAGGAAGGGTTTAGGTTGATGGAAAGCGGTAAAAAGCCGATCCTGGAAATAGAAAAAGAGGGCTTAATCTATCCTTCGATTGCAGAGAGAATGCCTCATCCTACTGAAGGTAGGACACTGGTCCTGGCTGACCCTCAACTCTATATTGGGACTTCCTATATCGAAAGACTTTTCTTCACCATGTTTAAGTTTCACACCATCAGGGTTTGGAAGAGTGGCTACCATTTCAGCCCATCTTATACTCATGGATACGGTTGGACAGAGATGCAACTCGACTTAATCGATATTAAAGAAGAAGCCGAAAAGTTGAGGGAATTGTTTAAAAAATAAGGAATAGACCCATTACGGTCATTCCCCCGCAGGCGGGAATCCAGAACAAACATTATTGCTATGGAAAATCCTGGATTCCTGCTTTTGCAGGAATGACAAACCGACAATTTTTATGTTTTCTGTGAGGAGGCATACGATGTTAAAAAAAACAATCTTTGTAGTTGTCCCCTTTCTTCTTTTCATTTCATTTAATATTGTAAAGGCAGAGGAGAAGATTGGCGACTGCTTGGCTTGCCATCAAAAGGAGACCCGTGGAATCTTTTTGGCCTGGGTCAATAGCAAGCATGCCGGAAAAGGGGTCGATTGCATCACCTGCCATAAGGACCATGAGACGGCCAAACCGAAAAAGTCGGCAGTCGAGCCTCAGGTTTGTGCCCGGTGCCATTCAGTAAAATATGACCAATTCCAAATGGGAAGACATTCTGTCTCCTGGGACCGAATAAAGGACCACCCTCAATACCAGGCTCTTCCCGACCCCCTCAGGAAAGCCTTTTGTGAACGGTGCCATAACATCCAGAATAAATGCAATGGCTGTCACACCTCCCATGCCTTCAATCCTGAAGAGGCCAGAGAACCAGAGGCCTGCAAGAAATGCCATACAGGTTTGGCAGGCCCTCATGACGAAATGTACGCCTCCTCTCTTCATGGAACCATTTATGCCACTAATAAGAACACAACAAGAGCCCCTACCTGTGTGAGTTGCCACATGTATAAAGGAACCCATAACGTCACCTTTGGAATCGTCTATGATTCATGGGGGAATGCTGTCGATAGGCATGGGAAGTCCCTATCGAAGGAAGAACAGGGAGAAACTCGAAAAGAGATGATAAAGGGGGTCTGTTTCCAGTGTCACATTAAGTCGTTAACCCTCGAACGGTACGAACTAGCGGACCAGGTAAAACAGAGAGCAAAGGGAATCCTGGAAGAGGGGGAAAAGGTGATCCGCGAACTCCAAAAAGAAGGGATTCTCCAAAAGGACATCACTCTTGGCAAGGGCCAACTCTATCAAGAAACTTCTCGCATCGAGGCCATTTATTATCGGATGTCACAATTCCAAAATGTCTACACATGGAAGGGAGCGTATCATTTCAGCGCCGACTTTTCTCATTGGTATGGATGGGCACACCTCCAGATGTCCCTGATCGAGATAAAAGAAGAGGCCAGAAAATTGAGAGAGTTGAAGAAAATACCGAAGTAACCCTTTCCTCTGGCCGATCCGGCCCACCCTAAGTCTCCGCCGACATTCTGGGGGGCAGCCAAGGAACATTCTTGAAACATATTGACTCAAGCCAAAGATTTCAACGCTGGATGGAATTATATTTAAAGCAAGCACGAGTCATTGACATTTTCAGTTGATGGTATAATTTCCTGCGTGGGCGGGGAGATGAAAGCCAAACACCCATTCGTTTCCTTGATATTCTTGAACTTGTCTTCGTTCCTCATTCTAACGACCGCTGAATATGTTCAGTGCCGAGGCGAGCATCCTGACTGTTTTGACTTCCCTGGAACTCTTAAACATTCCGTGGAAATGGATAGCGCTCCACTAAACCTGCTGAAACTGGTTTGGTCAACCGTTTTACTTAAACAATAAAAGAAATTCGTTTCCTTTGTAAGGGGGCAAGACCGCTTATGGCCCTTATTGCTATCACCCTTTCTTCTCTAATAGGGAGGAAATAAGATCGACTTCACTGATAACCAAAGATAAGAGGTGTATGTCATGCTTAAGAAGAAGTTTCTTATCATCATCCTCGTTCTGATCCTTATTTCGGGTGCTTCTTATTATTCATACAAGCGATGGTGGGCGAAAGAAGGCTCCCCTCACATACTTGTATCCGGCAACATCGAGGCAACCGAGGTGAAGGTGAGTTTCAAAATCCCAGGGAGAATTTTGAAGCGCCTGGTGGATGAGGGGTCCGTCGTCAAAGAAGGGGATTTGATTTCCAAGCTTGAAGATAGGGAGTTGATTGACCAGCAAAACAAAGCCGAAGCCACTCTTGAAGCACTCCAGGCGAAAGTTCCAACCCTTTTAACGACCATCGAAAAGGAGGAAAAGACCTCGTTCGATGAGATCAACAAGGCGGAATCGAGCCTTCATGCCGCCGAGGCACGATTGGCAGAATTGCTCAGCGGTTCCAGACCCCAGGAGATAGAACAAGCCAAGGCAGAGGTTGAACAAGCGAAATCGGAACTGGAGAAAGAAACAAAGTATATGGAACGAGCTAAATACTTATACCAGGGAGGCTACGTACCGGCTAAAGATTGGGATGCCGCCAAAGCCAACTATGAAGTATGTCTTGCGAAACATAGGAAGGCTAATGAGTATTATGCCCTCGTTAAAGAAGGACCCAGGAAAGAGGAGATCGAAAGGGCAAGGGCTCAGGTCGAAGAGGCAAAAGCAGCTCTGTCTTTAGCTCAATCGAAGAGACTTCAAGTTAAGGTATATCAACAAGAAGTGGATGTCCTCAAGGCCCAAATCAAGGAAGCTAAGGCTTCTTTGGAAATGGCTAAAAGGCAACTGGAATATAGTGAAATCTTTGCTCCTGTCTCGGGAGTCGTCCTGGTCAAAAGCGCAGAAGCCGGAGAGGTTGTTTCTCCCGGAGCTACGGTTGTGACCATTGCAGATCTCGATCATGTCTGGCTGAAGGCTTACGTGGATGAGACGGACCTGGGCCGTGTGAAAATAGGTCAGAAGGTGCGGATCAAGACAGATACCTTCCCTGGCAAGATTTATGAGGGAAAAATCTCCTTTATCTCTTCCGAAGCCGAATTTACACCCAAGCAGGTACAGACCCAGAAGGAGCGGGTTAAGCTCGTCTATCGGATCAAGGTAGACGTTGAAAACCGAAACAGGGAGCTGAAGCCGGGAATGCCCGCAGATGGAGAGATCCTATTTGATGAGAAATGATGAACGCGATTGAGTCTATAGGACTGACAAAACGTTTCAGGGAGCTTACTGCTCTTGACGAGCTCACCCTTGAGGTACATGAGGGAGAGCTCTTTGGACTCGTCGGTCCCGATGGCGCCGGCAAGACCACGACCATGCGCCTTCTCTGCGGAATCATGGACCCCACATCCGGCGAGGCCTCGGTAGCCGGTCACAGTATCCTTAAGGAACCGGAAAGGATCAAAGAGAAGATCGGCTATATGTCCCAGCGTTTTGGCCTCTATGGTGACTTAACCGTATTGGAGAATATCCTCTTCTACGCCGACCTTTTCAATGTTCCAAAGAGAGAGCTTTCGAAGAGGATCGAGAGGCTTCTCGGCTTTTCAAACCTGACACCCTTTAAGGACCGTCTTGCCCAGAACCTCTCCGGGGGAATGAAGCAGAAATTGGGCCTTGCCTGCGCCCTCATCCACACACCTGAAATACTTTTTCTTGATGAGCCGACCTTTGGCGTAGATCCCATTTCAAGAGGAGAATTCTGGCAGATTCTCTATGGACTTCTAAAAGAGGGCGTCACGATCTTCGTCTCCACAGCCTACATGGATGAGGCAGAGCGTTGTCATCGCGTGGGGCTCCTTCACCGGGGGAGGCTTATCGCCTGTGATGAACCCGATCGTTTGAAGTTAACCACTCAGGAGGCCTTTTTTGAAATCCGATCCAGGGATCGGAAGAGAACAAAACAGGTTTTAGACACCCTTCTTATTGTCAAAGGGACAAGTCTCTTCGGCGATAGCATTCACATCAAACTTGAAACCCAGGAAAAGCTGGATGAACTCCTACTGGGGTTAAAGGAGATGGGTATTGAAGCAGAGGCACGGGAGATCGCCCCTTCCCTGGAAGACATTTTCATCTCCATGACCCAATCGAAGGTGGGGACGGAGGTGGAAGCACATGGGAGCTAATCCATTTGTTGTGGAGGTTGAATCTCTTGTGAAGCGATTTGGGAGCTTCGTGGCTGTGGACCATGTTTCTTTCCAGGTGGAGGCTGGCCGGATCTTCGGCTTCCTTGGACCAAACGGCTCAGGCAAGTCCACGACCATACGGATGCTCTGCGGGATTTTAATGCCCACGTCCGGGAAGGCAACGGTATCCGGCTTTGATGTCATCCGGGAGCCGGAGCGAATCAAGGAAAGGATCGGCTACATGTCCCAGAAGTTTTCCCTCTATGATGATCTTACGGTTCGGGAGAACATCCGGTTCTATAGCGGCCTATACAGAATTTCGGGGGAAAAACGGGCGGAACGGGCACGATGGGTCATCGATATGGCAGGACTTTCAGAGCGGGAAGACAGCCTTACGCGGGAACTATCCGGTGGCTGGAAACAGAGGCTTGCCCTCGGCTGTGCTATCCTTCATGAGCCGCCCATCCTTTTCCTCGATGAACCGACCTCTGGTGTGGATCCTGTCTCCAGGCGTAATTTCTGGCAGTTGATCAATACACTCTCGGATAAAGGCGTGACCGTTTTTGTGACAACCCACTACATGGAAGAAGCTGAATACTGCGATACCCTTGCCTTCATCTACCGGGGGAGAATCGTCGCTCAGGGTTCTCCGGGGATACTTAAAACAGAATCAATGCCTGAAGACGTGTAC
>Ga0154839_1232_pt1 | contig 10220 bp, 5 predicted proteins | sample Rifle2008BG16ft_FD_116143 | JGI IMG/M metagenome (GOLD analysis project Ga0154839, IMG submission 116143) | Deltaproteobacteria bacterium RBG_16_47_11
TATGCCGTGAAGCCTCGAGTATTAGCAAGAACAATTCAGAAAGCCCTGAAGTCATTTCCTGCGATTGTGGTCACGGGTCCACGTCAATCCGGAAAGACCACGCTCTTGAAAATGCTCTTCGCGAAAACGCACCGGTTTGTCACTTTAGAAGATCCGGATGTGAGGATGAGAGCCAAGGAAGATCCCCTCCATTTCTTGGATCAATATCAGCCACCCCTTATCATTGACGAAATCCAATACATCCCGGAATTGTTGTCCTATATAAAAACCCGGATTGACCAAAACAGGAAACCCGGACAATGGTTATTCACTGGTTCGCAACATTTTACACTCATGCAGGGAATAAGCCAGTCTCTTGCAGGAAGAGCTGCTGTTCTCTCGCTTTTGCCTTTTTCATTCTCCGAAAGGATAGGTCAAGGAAATGCCTCTATAGAAATAGCTGACTGGCTGAAACAAATGAATCCTCGCCGGCAATGTGAGGATAAGGTTTCTTTAAGCGAGGTGCTATTGCGGGGAAATTATCCCGAAATCGCCAGTAAGAGGTCGGTAGACCGCCAGCTATGGTGTGGTTCTTATATTTCCACTTATTTAGAAAGAGATGTCAGAAATCTTGCTCAGATCGGTGATCTCAGTCAATTTGAGAGATTCTTGAGGCTTTGCGCCATTCGGACAGGTCAGCTCCTCAATCTCTCAGAGTTGGCAAAAGAGATCGGGATGAGTGTGCCCACCGTTAAGAGATGGCTTTCCATATTGGAAACAGGATACCAGGTTTACCTCCTTTATCCCTACTACAAGAATGTAGGCAAGCGGTTGATCAAAAGCCCTAAGATATATTTCAACGATACTTCTTTGGCTTCTTATCTTTTAGGCTTGCATGACCGTGAGACCTTGATGAATAGCCCTAATTTCGGGAATCTTTTTGAAACCATGGTCGTCACAGATATCTTAAAGCGGTTTCTCCATTTTGGGCAGATGCCTTCCATGTATTATCTGCGTACACGGGATGGACTGGAAGTGGATTTGGTCCTAGAATTCGGGCAGAAGTTGTATCTCTTTGAGATCAAGAGTGGGATGACCATCCTACCAAAACATGCTTCTTCACTCCTGAGAATTGAAGGAGACTTGAAATCCCTCGTCAAAACCTCAGCGATTATCTCCGCATCGACGAGCAATTTTGAGGTCCAAAAAGCAATTTATAACTATAACTGGAAGAACCTCTTAGGGCGGTAGGAAGTCTTCTTACGATTACCAGCCTCCCCATTGTATTCTTAAATGCTAAAGGCAGGGCAAATGGCCCTGTTTTTTAAAAACAAAATGGGGTCTTCCATGCATGGGGTCAACTAATACAAACGCATTATATCTTTTGTAGGGCAACCCTTCAGGGTTGCTTTTAGCCCCGCTATTAGCGGGACACTACATGTCAAATGATTTAAAGCGTTTGTAATAGGTCCCCCTCGTCTCATTAATAATTGCAGAGTATTTGGGTGTTCATTATGCTACGATAAGCCGTGCGGTGAGGCGGGTGGAGCGACAGAAGAAATGAAATTCAAAAAGTAGGATTGCAAGACCTGACCCCGTACTCCATACTATCAAATTCACCTGTGATAAGTCCCCGATAGATGCTTTTAGGGCAGGGCCATTTCTGGCCCTGCCCTAATCTTCCCAATCAGCCTCGCGAATCCGATTTTGAGCCGGAAGGGTAATAATCGCCATTCTATTACTTACAACCCGGGGGCCCTACGTAACAATAGCCCGATGGATAGCATCTTCTAACGCACGTTGAGCTCTCGGTTACAATATTAACTGTTGGACAAACAGGATCAGAACCTATTCCAACCCAAGTTATATGGCCTGTGCCAGCTGTGATCTGTGAAAATTCGGCTGTTGGCCAGCGGACCTTCAATGGATCGGAGCAGCTATATACCCATGTGGGACAACCTGATTCGTTTCCTGGTTCCGGTTTTGAACAAATCTCAACGTCGCCAATTTTCTCCTGCCTGAATGTAATAACGGGAGGAGGGGGTGGCAAAACGATTGCCGAAACTACTGCAGCAATCTGTAAGCCCGAACAGCCCGGAGGCCCTACATAACAATAGCCCGATGGATAGCATCTTCTTACACATGTCGAACTCCCGGTAATAATATCAACTGATAAAGGATCAGGACCTGGTCCAACCCATGTTATGTGGTCCAATCCTGCTTGAATATCAGAAAAAGGTTTAAGTTCCCAAACGCTCTTCAATCCATCGGGGCAATTACAGGCAGAATAGGATGGGTCAAGGCAATTATACATCTTCGTGGGATATCCTGATACGTCCTTGAACTCACTACAAATCTTAAGGCCACCTGTTTCTTCTTCCCTCTTTGTGGTAGTGGCTGCCAATAAGGCATCATAGTTCTGAGTCTGGTTCTCGGTGACGTTTGTATAAGTCGTTGAGTCCGGTATGAAAGTGTACCCCGTCTTCCCGGGCGTGACCGTGCCGGACCAGCCATAGTCCACCGTCGCTGTGTAGAAACCACTGCCATTTGTCTCCGGATTGCCTGGCAACCCCATCATGGTGACCCCGGCAAGCCCTGTTTCTTTATAGCTGACCCTGCCGGATATTGTGAAGGTGTCGATGGCAAAGCTTGCAGAAATCGTATGGGTCTCTTTCACATTAGTAAAGGTATAGCTTGGTACTGCTCCTACAGAACCTCCATCCACCGATACATCTGCTACATGGTAGCCAACAGCCGGGGTGATTGTGAAAGTCTTATTAGATCCGTAATTGACGGGAATCACACCAGAGGGATCAATTGATCCATTCGCCCCTGCTGAGGCAGAAATTGCGCGAGTATCAGCGATATTCGGATTAAACCCTAATTGGTATTCCCGAAGGTTCGTCAAACCATCCAAATCCGGGTCGGCATTTGGATCACAGTCCCCTTCGCAGTATTGGGCCTCCCAGGCATCATCAATGCCATCCAGATCGTTGTCCGTCTTGGTTATCACCACATTGTCGAACGTGGCAGCAACATAAGCCCATTCATCAGAGTTGGTTATTATTTCACTCACACGGGTGCCGATGCCTTTACGGCCTTTGGGGGGTCCGCAAGTGGCACAAGGGAAGTTTGGGAGGGTATAAGAGATTGCAGAGTCATCGCAACCAAGAGTAACATTCGATCCATTCCAGGAAAGAGAGAATCTGTAAGGCACATTTAGTGCAACCTCAACATCTTCGAAGATTCCCGACGTAAGAATCTCATATTCGCCTGGTAAGTTGCAGTTGGGTTCAGTACATCTCGACATAGAATAGAATGCCTGGGGACCGCTGCCTTGCCCGTTGTCTAAAATCCCGACTATGCCGACAACATCTCCTTTCATGTCACCCGGCGTACTGTTTCCTGTCCCATCATTATACAAAGCGGCATAGAGTCTGCCTTGCGGACGAACTGGGAGAACCGGATCATACTGAAATTCCAAAACTTTTAAATCCGCTTTGAATCCCAAAATAGCCTGGGAATTAACAAAACTCGTATTGTTGCTGCCGTTGACTCCGCGCTGTGTCAATGCTGATACCAGTTCACCATCAGAAACTGCCCGGATAAACTCCCATGTTCTCCAATTCCCGGGGTCGATATTAGAAGTTTCGAAATCATCGTAGAGGACTAATCCGCTGCCTTGATCGGCGTAAACATTATCAAATGTAGCAGCGATGAATCCTCCCTCCCCGGAGCCAGTTGTAATACTGCTTATACGGGTACCAATACCTTTAGTTTGCACTTTCGGGGAACCTAAGTGTGTTGGAAGTGGGCAGTAGTAGGGATTGGAGGGATTGGAATTAACATCAATACTCATGCCCCCAAAGCCGAAGGTGAATGTAGAAGTTGAATCATTCCAGGAAAAAGACAACGGATAAGTAGTGCCCAATTCAGCGGCTCCAAAGAATCCCTCGCAAATGGTTTGTGTTTCGTTTGGGAGATTGCAGTTAGGCCCGGTGCATTTCACAACTCTATAGTAACCTTCGAGGTCACTTCCACTGCTATAAATTCCAACAACTCCTAGTACGTCTCCAGTCTGTCCATTTCCTGGGGTTAAGTCGTCGTAATCAGCGTTGTAAACAGCACCATAAGCTAATGCATGAGGGAACCCGCCATGGTATTCATAATAATTTACAGTCACGTCTGCCTTGAAGGATTTAACTATATTGGAATCCTTAAAAACCAAATAGTTGTAACCGTTTGAGCCATAGCGTCTAAGCCAAGATTCGAGGACTTTGCTTCCCACTGGTCCCCGGGCTCTATACATTGGGATACCCACAAACCTGACAAACTCCAGATCCGCCCATTTGGTTCGGTCGATCATTTCTCCGGAAAAATCATCACCTAATATAATCGATGGAGTAGAAGTGTAAGTAATGTTGCACAATCGATCAAGCATCGTTATGTAGACTGAATAAGGATGAGGGGTCCCCTTGGGGACAGCAAACCAGAGAGATTTTAGGTTGTCTGATGAAGAGAGGGCACAGAAACCGTAGATGTAGTTGTTGTTATTATTATCATAGATATCGACCCAAGTGCGCGAAGATTGGTAATTCAAACCACATGGTTGCAGTTCAGGCGGCGCAGTTTCAAATAGTTCGTCAGGAAACTCTGCTCTATTAGTTACCTCCAATTTATACCGAGTAAACCAATTCCCATCTACTTGATAATCCTCCGATCCAGTGTAAACAAGGTTTGGGACTGGCAAGGGGGGAGAGGGATAACAGGTGGCATGGGCAGGGGAATTGAAATAAAAGAGAAGAAGGCCCATGCAACTGATCAAGGAAAGAACAATGAAGATTACCACTGAAGTTTCAAGTGGATTCTTTTGAGGAAATTTGATTTCATTTTTTATCTTACGCATTTTGAAATCCTCCTTCTGCCTTTAAAAGACATATCGCCTACCTACATTAAAGAGGCTAACTTTGGCGGGTAAACATCCTCCTTCCCAGTAAATTCTGCTACGGAGGACAGGTGGCGCACAACAAATTCCAAGAAGAAACAACGCATAGGGGCCTGCCTACCGAAGTTAACGTATCTCCGCAGCTATGGAGTGCATCCCTTGGGGCCTACATAACAATAGCCCGATGGATAGCATTTTTTGACACATGTTGAACCGGAAGTAATAATATAAGTTGCTGGAGAACGGGGATCGGGATCTATCCAAACCTGCTGTAAAGTCGACGGATCTATATGGAGTGCTGACAGCGGGTAATTGACCCAGTAGTCCCTTTTCTCTTCGGGGCAATTACATGCAGGGGTACCCACCAGCAGAGGGTCGCAGCTATATACGCTTGTGGGGAATCCTGATTGGTCTGTTGATTCAATACAAACCTCAATGTCGCTAATCTTCTCTTGCTTCTTTGTGGCAAGGGGTACTTGAGGAGGGAATACTTGAACAGGGACCAGGCCGCAGGATGAGGCAAGGATTTGACCGTATGGGTAATGTCTTGAACTTGAACCCATCTTCAACAGCATTGCGTTCGGAGAGGCATATACTGGCTGAATTTTGGTTTTATCCGGTGGTGTTGGGGGATAGGTCAAGGAAACTATTCCCGTTGTAATTCCGGGCCAACTCCACTTACCGGACCAACTCCACTTAAACGTATTTTCTAATGTCAGGCCAAGCCCGAAACCAGTTGAAGAATCACCAACTCCAGGAGCATACAGGAATCCTTGGCAGGAAACAGGGCAAAGGCCTGTATATGGTGGGGAGCAGGGAACATAGCAAGCGCCTGTTGGGGTTGTGAGGCTAGGTGAACAGACAGGGATGAGAATGTCGATGTGGCTTACTGACTTTGCACTCGGGTTGATCCTAGTAAATTTGTAGGTAAAGACTCTGTTACCAGAAATATCAATCTTCGGGAAATTGACTTCACAACCCGGATACGGACCGATATCTGGGACGATCTCAACCCTGTACCCATTACTTTCAAAATACCCCCCAGGAGGGAGCACGGGTGGAGGGCAAGTTTGGGCACCGACCTTTGTGGCTGAAAAAAGCATAAGGACAGCAACCATAACGCACAACACTAAGCATGTCTTTTTCATCTTCGTCCTCCTTTCACAATTGTGCTTAAAAGAAAAAATCGCTTTCTAATATCACTTTCTATCTCATATGGATCGTCACCCCTCTCGCAACGTTGTATTCCCTTCCAGCTCCTATGGAAGGGCCAGCGTGATTTTGGCAAAGATAAAACGATCTGGGAGTACAGACGGGTTAAAATAGTCTGAATCAAAAAACTTGAAATGTTTGTTAAGCAAATTTTTCGCCCCAACTGAAATGAAGCCAAGGCGTTTAGGCAGGCGGTAACTGATTGCGGCGTCGAAGAGCCAGAACTGATCGTCGCCACGTTCAAATATTCCAGTAGCAAATGGATTTTGTCGCTCAAAACGGCCGTGCTGATTTACATAACTTGCCTTAAACATGGCACTCAACCCGGAAGGGTGGAAGAAATTGATTCCCAGGGGCACACGATGAGTGTTAACGTTTTTCACGCCCAAAGAGAACTCTATCTCCCTCTTGATTCGCTCATACAGGTATTCCGCGCTGAGTCCCAGCCATTTATGCGGGGTCCAGTAAAGGTAACCACGACCCATACGTTCTTTCCATTTCTCTTCCTTCGCCACTGGAAAGCCTGTTGACTTATCAAGCCACCGGAAATCAAGATCTCTAAGGGAATACTCTGCTCCTCCGTATATGCTTTTGGAAAATTTCTGATCTGCGGCGATACCATATTTCCATGCCTTTGTTCCATTCCAGTCATCAAAGAACTGATTGAAACCAGCCACCTGGGTTGGCTCAAGGGTCTGGTTGGTAATCAACGTTCTCTTCAAAGTCCTGAAAATGGCACCGCGGAGCGTAGTTCCTGGAAACGGGTTCCAGGTGATTCCAAATTTCGGGTTGAACTGTTTTCTATCCTTGTCACCACCTTCTAAGAAGTCTGCACTTCCACCAACAGTGACCGTCACATTTTTCGGGAAGTTGATATAGGAGTACAGGTAGAGATTGGTGTGATCAATATCTCTTTTGATGATGTCAGGAATTGCAGTGGGAGGTGGAAAATCTAATACGAAGATAAAATTCTCTTTTGAATCGATGCTGAAATATCCCGCTCCGATGACGGTTTTAATGAATTTCCACCTGAACAGGTGTTGAAGCTCGGCGCTATAAGCATCGGCCTCGTACTTATAACTGGAGTATAAAAGAAATAGAAAGGGATCAAGTGGTTTATCATGCTCGCTAATATCCTGGTGTTGATACATGAAATTCCCGATGAGATGAGAATCCGGGGAAAAGGCATGATGGAAACCAATGCGCATCGAACTTTTTTCGTTGGTATCACGGAGATTCGGCGCAAAATCGTCTGGAAAGAACCTGAGTGTGAGATCGCCATTCTTAGTATCTCTGTACCTAAATTCTCCCTGAAGACTCGTTTGGGGAAAGAGGCTGTACTGGAGAAAGGCATTAAAAATGCTGTCCCTAAGTTCATTGCCTTCACGGAATCCGTTTGTCTTAAAGTAGTACTGACCTATACTAAAAGCAGCGTTATCATAGATGCCGGAGGCGACCACTTCCTCACCAAATGTGGCGTTGTTACCCACAATAGCACTTGTCTGTAAAGCCAAACGGTTCCGGTTGAACAGAGGATTGAATTCATTGAATGAAAGCTCTGTGGGACCTCCGCCACTTATAACGAACAGATTGCTTTCTGCAAGGTGAGGCTGAATCGGGGTGACATTGAGGGGCTGAAGAAGCTGGGACTGAAGTAGTTCACTTACTCTTGCAATCTCGTGTCGGGGCAAAGCGGCATAGGTGTCGGCAAGAAACCTGTGGCCGGAAAAGTCAGCCGGGTCCGTATTGACGGATTTCCAGCCCTCTACCAGAGCACGCTGTTGGAATCCAAGGTCATTGTAAATCCGAGCCTGGCTGGCGCTCCTTGCGGCCAAGTCGGCATCCAGCAACATGCGTGAACGATAGACCGCCCGGTTGTCATTTAACTCGATTGCCTTTTGTAAGTCATACAACGCCTCTACCGGCCGGTTGGTTGTTTGCTTTTCGATGGCATCGTAGAAATAGGGAGTTGGGTCTGAGGGGTCAAGTTTCTTGGCCATCTCAAACTGGTCTGCAGCAAGCTTGTCCTGTGTCTTTTCATAGTAAGCTTTACCCAGATAGCTGCGGATAAGTGAGTTGTCAGGATCAAGGCTGACGGCGATCTCAAGATCCCTTGTTCCTTCCTTAAGACCGCTGTCAATCATCTTCATCAAATCTTTTTCCCATTTTGGCAGACCCCCATCACGGATCTTTGCCAACCCAAGTCCGAGCCTCGGGAGTGGATCTGCCTGATCCAGCTCAATCGCTTTTTGAAAGGCTTCCTTAGACTGCCTCGTCTTAACCTGTGTCAGGTAAGCGAATCCCAAAACAGTTTGCGTCCTTGAGAGATTTGGATTCAGGCTAACCGCCTTTTGTGCTGCATCAAGGCCCTTGTTAAGCTCGCCGAACATCAGCCAGACCTCAGCCAGCCTTGCCCAGGCCAGGGCATTTTCTGGGTTTGATTTTACTGCTTCTTCAAGGCTGGTTCGTGCACCGATGAGGTCAAAATTCGCCTGCTGCGCGTAGGAAAGGGCAATCCTTGCTGAAGCGGACTTAGGATTAGCCTCAACAGCCTTTTTTGCAAGAGTAAGCGCTTTATCCTTTTCATTTTGTGTGACTGCAATAATGGATTGAAGTGCCAGGGCATCACTGTTATTGGGTGCCATATTGAGCGCTTTATCAATGTCTGCTTTTGCTTCATCGACTCGCCCAACGCCAAGGAGCAATGAAGCGCGATAGGTGAACAGACGTGCGTCACGCACCTTTTCAGGGACTCCTTTTATGCTTTCAAAGGCTGATGGAAAATCACCCTTCATATAAGCCTCTGCGGATTTCTTGATCATGGCCTGGTCTCCTTCAGGAAGACCCTGAAAATCGGCAGGACGATAATAAAAGACAGGGGGATAATAGAGCGTTCATTGAACGGCATCTCGAGGCTTCACTACGACACGGAACTCGGGTGCTTTGCCTCTCTCGGCTACAGCCGATTGATTGCTGGCAACAGTGAGACGGCCCGCTTCATTCGAGGCTAAGACCTTTCCTTCAAATACCGATAAGAAAGTTTTGTCATCCTCGACTCTTATGAAAAACTCTGTTCCCTCGATACCAGCGTTTACAAAGGCTGTATTCACATCCAGGTTCTTAGGAGCACGGCTAAAGAAATGCGCTGCTCCCTTGAGAAGTTCTACGATGGAAGTCTTTTCCTCTTTCACTCCCCTGAGGGTGAGCGTCGTGTTCTGATCAAGACGGAGGACTGGCTGGTTGATCAGGGCGATGTCTGCACGGCTTCTATCCAGTACCCGTATGGTATCGCCGGGGCAGTACGTATTGTTTAATTTTACAGTCTGCCACTGCGTCTCGCCTGACATTCTCACTTGAACAGTCCCCTGGATTGAAACGACCTTGCCAGCCCACTGCTTACACCTCTCTTCAGGATAAGCACAGGGGGATAACAAGACAATAATGATGATGAATGTTAAAAGGCCTAAAAAACATGAGGGGATTCGGTTCATTGCCGACCTCCTTTCTTGGATTTTTATATAAATCCAAAAACTTTTTCTATTTCTTGTCCATACGAACCACTCCATCCCATGATTCCCCGGGTGGATTCTGTTGATAGTCTTCACAAAGCTTCATGTAGAAGCGTGAAGGACCATCTTCTCCTAACCTTTCAATGGTTCGGGAAAATTTTTCTCTCGCCTCATCCCAGGATTGCTTTTTGAAAGCATCCAGCGCCTCACCGAAGATCACACAAGCACTTTTCACTTTTTCTTCGACCTCTTGCTTACGACCCAATAATTCATGAATCACAACAGGTTTAATCTTTCCGGCCAGCCTGAATTTTCCAAGTTCTCTTGTCAGGAGACCATTCAGCTGATGAATCATCTCGTCAGAGACGAGTAGGCCTGTACCCAATTGTTTATTGAGGCTTTCGATTCTTGATGCTGTGTTGACGATATCACCCATGGGGGTATACTCGTAATGGTCTAAGGCGCCAATGTGTCCGAGCAGAATCTGGCCGCAATGCAGGCCGATGCGTGTCTTGAGTTTTACATCATCGGATGATTGATCAAACAGCTGCAATGCCTTCTTGATATCGAGGGCC
>Ga0154839_1193_pt4 | contig 10122 bp, 7 predicted proteins | sample Rifle2008BG16ft_FD_116143 | JGI IMG/M metagenome (GOLD analysis project Ga0154839, IMG submission 116143) | Deltaproteobacteria bacterium RBG_16_47_11
GTCAGGAGCAATAAATCATGGGAAGGCAGGAATTCGTAGATGGCAGTTGACTTTCTTAACGATAAGATTTAGGAATAGTACAAATTGTTCACTCCTTTATCGATTTCGGTTTATTTCCTCGCAGATCAGTTTAGTTGGAATCCTTCCTTTAAGTTAAAGCCATGGCAGATGTAGTTCTGGAAAAAGATTTATCCATCCAATTTCCACATTTTACCATTTTAAAGGCTTCTGCAGGTTCTGGAAAAACCTACTCCCTCACGGAGAGATTTGTCCAGTTCCTCTTATCCGGTAAAATTCCCCAAAACCATCTAAGAAATATTCTCGCCATTACCTTTTCAAATAATGCTGCGAAAGAGATGAAGGAGCGGATTCTCTCGTGGCTCAAGGACATTTACTTCAAGGACCCCGAAAAGGTCGAAGAGCTCTCTGAAATCGTCTCCATAAAAAAAGAATACCTCCCAGACAAAGCGGGGGCTATGATCGATGAAATTCTAAAAAACTATACAGAGTTCCAAGTGAAGACCATCGACAGTTTCATGACCTCCATCTATAAGGCGTCGGCGATCAATCTCGGTGATAACCCCGACTTTGACATCGTCATGGCCCCGGAAAACCTCATGGCCTATGCCTTCAATCGATTTCTGCGAGGCGTCAGGGAGAAAACTCCAGAGGCTGAATTCCTCGAGAAACTTCTGGAGATCATCCTTGAGAGCAGGGGAGGGGAGTCTGCCTATCTCTGGGATCCCTCAAAGGATTTTCTTGAGGAAACCGTGGAACTCTACAATAAGCTCTCCGGTATCGTCAACGAGGCGAAGATTATCGATGCGGGAAAGAAGATCGAATACATTAAGAAAGAGATTCGAGATACGGCGGAGAGTCTGAATGGTTTGGTCGAAAAGTCGGGTCTCACAAAAAGCAAAGGAAGTTCGTTTTACAAAATTTTGGAGATTGCAAGAGGCGATCACTTCCCCGATCTCGTTGATAAAGGTCTTTTAAACCCTCCTGTCATCAAACCTAAAAAAGAAGGAGAGATGGCCTGGTATGAAAGAATATCCGAACAGTGGGACCTCCTCGGCAATAAGATAAGGAAATATATCGAGCTCTATGCAACGACTTATTACGGTCCCTATCTCAGGACCCTTGAAGCCTTCAAAGATATCCTCGAGGAAGTAAAGAAAAAGGAAGGGATCATCTTCATTCATGACATTAACAAGAAGCTTTCTGACTATCTCGATCATGAAATCGTTCCGGATGTCTATTTCAGGATAGGGGAGACGATCTATCACTATCTGATCGATGAATTCCAGGATACCTCTCCCATCCAGTGGGCCAATCTCTTTCCCCTGATAGAGAACTCCCTTTCCCAGGGAGGCAGTCTCTTTGCCGTGGGTGACACCAAGCAGGCGATCTATGGTTTCAGGAATGCAGATTACGGGATCATGAAGGGACTCGAATCAAAAAATCCCTTTTCTTCCGCTCTTCACAACGTGAAAGAGCTGGAGATCAATTACCGCAGCCTCGAGGGAGTGGTCGATTTCAGCGAGGCGTTCTTCAAAAAGGTGATCGCCGATCATGACAAATACCGGGAACCCGCAAGCCGGAGCGGTCTCATTGATTATGAACAAAGGGTCAAGGAGGGCCACGAAGGTTCAGGATACGTCGAAGTCATTCGATGCGAAAAGAAGGATGACGAACCCGCTGAAAAACAAAAGATCCAGGATTTAATAAAGGATTTAAAACAGAGAGGGTATTCCTACTCGGATATCGCAATACTGGCCTACCGGAATGAAGACGTGGTCAATATCACGACATGGCTTAATGAGATTGACGTTCTTTTCATCTCCTACAGCAGCCTTGACATCAGAACGAGGAAAATCACCGCTGAGATCGTTGCCTTGTTAACCTTCCTCGATTCTCCGCCCGATGATCTTTCATTCGCAGGTTTTGTCCTGGGAGACATCTTCAGAAAAGCTTTGGAAAAGAATCAAAAGATCGAATTGAAAGCATTACATGAATTTCTCTTAAGGAACCGGAAGAAAACCCCCCTTTATAAATTATTCAGGGAGGAATTTCCAGAGGTTTGGAAGATTTATTTTGAAGATCTTTTCAAGTCGACAGGTTACTTGCCCCTCTATGACCTGGTGAACGAGATTTACTGCCTTTACAGGGTTTTCGATAACTTTAGGGAAGAAGAGGCGACCCTCATCAAGATCCTGGAGGTGATAAAGAATTTTGAGGGAGAAGGCAGAAATAATCCCGGCGATTTCCTAAAATGTGCCTCCGACCAGGAGGCAGGGGAGGCAGATTGGACCATTGATGTCCCCGCAGGAATCAATGCTGTTAAAGTAATGACCATCCACAAGGCAAAAGGATTGGAATCTCCGGTAGCCATTGTTCTAATCTATGAGGAGACTTCCCGCGGTTTCAAATATATTCTTGATGAGGAGACGGATGGTGTCAATTTGCTCAAAATCAACCAGCAGATCATGAAAGCCAGCAGCTTTCTTCAAAAGAAATATGAAGAAGAAAGGCTCAAGGATCTGGTGAACAAGCTCAATACCCTTTATGTGGGTTTTACACGGGCCGAGGATGAACTCTATATCGTTGGAGTCCAGGGCAAAAGAAATCAATTTCCCATCGACCTCCTCCAGGCCATAGATTCCCAGATTGGGTCAAAGAACCCCCCTCGTCTCCATCCCTCTGAGCCTGGTCAAGTCGAAAAAACCCGACCACGGGAGGATTTGAAGCTCTATCATCATCCTGACCCAATAAAATTCCCTTTTGCACGCATCGAGGAACTCAACTTAGAGGAGAGGCTGAGAGGCGACTTCATTCACAGGGTTCTCTATTTTGTAGAAGGCTTAAATGAGAACATTGAGCAGGACCTCGGACAGATCATCGAGAGGGTTAATGATGAATTGAAGACAGATTATCCTATCGGAACTATAAAGAAAAATCTTGTGGAATTCCTTAACCATGAAGAAGTAAAGCCTTATTTTCAAGCCATACCAGGGAGGGTAATCAAAAGGGAGCAGGATTTCTCAGATCCCAGGGGAAATCTCTTCAGGATGGATAGGGTGATATTCGAAGAAGATCAGGTAACCGTGATCGATTACAAAACAGGTGCCGACAAAGAAGCTGAAAAAGAATATATCTCCCAACTCAAAAATTATATCCGGATTTTAGAGGAGATCTATCCCGACAAGAAAGTCGAAGGGGGCATAGCTTACGTGGATCTGAAAGAGATTAAGAAGATCTAGCTAAAGACATTTGAAATTTCCCCCTCACCCCATCCCTCTCCCCACGGGGGAGAGGGATGGGGTGAGGGGCATAAGTGTTAGAAGAAAATTCTCAGATTTATGCATGTAGGTATCAAGTGAACGTCCTTTTGGTTTCGCCATCGGAGAATCTGGTAGAAAGAGTAGCGGAGCATTTAATCGGCATTGAAAAGGACTATTCTTCGAACCTTGTGATCTTTCCTGGCAAAAGGCCTTCGCACTTCCTCAGGAAGGTTCTGGCAGATAAAGAGAAATCGAGTTTCATACCACCTCTCATCCTTTCCATGGATGAATTCATCGAACATGTTTATAACGAATCCCTTGAACTCGGCGGAAGAAAGCTCGAAGCCATCGACGCCATCTCAATCCTTTATAACCTCCATACCGCCTCTCCCGAACACCTAGGGAAAAAGAGCTTTCTCACTCCTGACACTTTTTTCCCTGTCGGCATGAGGCTGTACAACGACCTTGAAGAGCTTTTTATCGAAGGGGTACTTTCGAAAAGGGTGAGGGAGATCGACAACATCGCCGGAGAGAACATACCTGAACCCACTGCTAAAAGGCTCCAATCTCTCTCACATTTTTACGAAACATTTTATAAGAGGATAGAGGAGGATCATTTTTCTACAAGATCCTCGAGATACCGGGCTGTTTCAGAGAATATCGACCGCTTAAATCTGGATCGTTTTAAAAAAGTGGCCCTCGTCGGTTTTTTTGCCCTCACGGAATCAGAGAAAAAGATTTTTAAATCCCTGATGGAAAGGGAAAACACCCTCTTCATTTTTCAGGAGGGCGATGGAATAAAAAAGAAGCTATCCGACCTGGGAATAACGGCTCGGAAGGAATTCGCTCCCATAAAGCCTGAAATCCATTGCTATAAGAGCCCGGATTCCCATGGCCAGGTCCTGGGTGTGAGCACGCTGTTGAAAAACAGGATAGATAAAAAGGAACGGATTGGCGAAAACACAGTGATCGTCCTTCCCTCCTCAGAAACCTTGCTTCCCCTTTTCCACCAGGCTCTGAGCCTTCTTGATCCGGGAAACTATAACGTCTCACTCGGATACCCTCTCCAAAGGACCCCTCTCTTCGGTTTTTTCAATAACCTTATGGAAGTGGTTACCACCATGGACGGGGATCGTCTTTATGTCCCCTATTACCTGGAGTTTATCCTCCACCCCTATACAAAGAACATCTATTACCAGGGAAGGGCGGATATTACCAGGATTCTTTTCCATGCGATCGAGGAGACCCTCACGGAGAGGCGAACCCAAAAGTTTTTATCCTTATCAGATCTGGAGAGCGATGAGGCCATCATCGATTCCATCAAAGAAAAAGTATTAGGGGTCGAACCGGGTATCACCCTGAAGATGATGAGAGGCCACATGGAGACGATCCATGCCAATACCATCCGAAGGATGCTTTCTTTTAAAGATGTGGGGGATTTTGCAAGGAAACTGAAAGAGGTGGTCGAATACATCTATCAGAACAGCACGGCCCGTCTCCATTCCTTTTTTTATCCTTACTCGGAGTCCTTCATCACCCAGCTCGATATCCTTTCCAGGTCCCTGATGGGGGAGATCCAGTTTCAGGAGGTGGGAAGCTATTTTACACTTTTTAAAAAATATATCATCACTTCTTATACTCCGTTTACAGGAACACCTCTGAGAGGGGTGCAGGTTCTTGGATTCCTGGAAACGAGAAATCTGAAATTTGAAAACGTCCTCTTTCTCGATGCGAACGAGGGCATCCTCCCTGATACGACGAGAGAGGATTCCTTTTTGCCTTTTAAGGCGAGGCAGATACTGGGACTTCCCACCTACATGGATAGAGAAGAGATCATGTCCTATACCTTCAATACCCTTATTAGCGGAGCGAAGGAAGCCCATCTCTTTTACATTGAAAATGACCAAAAGGAGAAAAGCAGGTTCGTCGAGAAACTGCTCTGGGAAAAGCAAAAGAGAGAAGAGAAGGGAGACATCGAAAGTTTCGTTAAAACCATCCAGTACGCTGTCAACCTGGGAGAACAGAGCCCCAGCCCCATCAATAAGTCTATGGAGATGATAAAATTTTTAAAGGGATATCCTTTCAGCGCCACTTCCCTGAATACATATCTCTATTGCCCTCTTCAGTTCTATTACGAATATGTTCTCGGGCTCAGGGAAAGAGAAGTCATTTCGGAAGAGTTTGAGAAAGAAGAGATTGGATCGTTTGTTCACCTGGTCCTTAGCCATTACTTCAAGGAGAAGACAGGATCCGTCCTGACTGAAAAGGAGATGAATCTTAAGGAATTTGAGAAAATTTTCCATAAACATTTCGAGGAGCAATACGGGAAAGACCCTACGGGTGAGATCTATCTCCTCAGGAATCAGATGGAGAGACATTTGAAGGATTTCATAAAGAATTATCAGGTGCCGAAGATCAAGGAATTCCGGACGAAGATCCTTGGCCTTGAGCAGAGGATTGATGTGAAGAAGGATTCCTTCAAACTCGGAGCAAGGCTTGACAGGGTCGAGAAGAGGGGAGACAGGACGGTCATTATCGATTATAAGACTTCGGCTCATAAAAATTATCTCACGATCCATTACAATAAGCTCGATCTGAAGAACAGAGATTCCTGGAGCGATGCCATAGGCACGCTTCAGCTTCCGTTTTATCTTCTCGCTTACTCTGCCTTAACGGGGGAAAAACCGGAAGAGATCGATTGCATGTTTTTACTCCTTGGAAAGGCAAGGATTGACTCCGACATTGAAGTTCCGCTCTTCAAAAATGAAGCCGAGTTTAAGGAGAATTTTGAGAGTCTGACGCAGGTGATTTTCAACCTTCTGAGAGAAATCGTGAATCCAGATCAGCCCTTCCTGCCAACCATTGATCCAAAGAAAAATTGCGCCAGGTGCATTTATGGATATATCTGCACCAATTGAAAGAAATGCTATTCCACACTCCCCGCCAAATCCCGTCAGACTTTGCGCCTTGCGTTAGAAATGATGGTCATCAAGTTGTTTTTCTGATAGAAAAGAACCGGGGGGCAGACCTCGGTAATTCGGCATTGGCGATTTGGGATCATCCCTAAAAAAGTTGGCCGTTTCTAAATGCACGCGTAGCGCACAGCGCAAAGAGTGTCGGAACGGCTTATAGCAGGCGATGGGGAGATGAGCGGGACTGGTTTCTGATGTTAATCGGTTGGTTGAGATAGAGACAATAATCGCGAGATGATTGAAGCAAGTTTATCTCTTAAAAGCTTTCCTCTCATTTTGACGATGGCATGGGTGGGAGGAACCTCTTTTGGACAAACCTTTACGCAGTTAAAAACAGTTTTGCATCCCCAAACGCCTTGTTGGTTATTTACCGCCTTCAAGATTTCTTCATCCCTCCTGTCCCTGGGATCAGCCAGAAAACGATAAGCTTTGGCTAACATGGCGGGTCCTATGAATTGAGGATCCTTCTCAAAGGCAGGGCAGGAGCCAAAACAGATTCCACAAAGAATACATTGGATATAAGGATCGATTTCTTTTCGTTCATCTTCATTCATTTTGTATTCTGTTTGAGGGGAGATAGGCTGGCCGTGAAGGGTGGGCTCTATTTTTCGGTAATGATTGAAAAAAGTTGACATATCAACGATGAGATCCCGAATTACCGGAAAGTAGGGGAGAGGTTCGATGAGAGTCGATTTTTCCAAAAGGTCTTCAATATGAGTTCGACAGGCCAACACCAATTCCCCATTGACTTTCATGGCGCAAGAACCACAAACAGCGCCTCGGCAAGAATAGCGGAAAGAAAGGGTCCCGTCTTGTTCATCTTGTATGCGGAGCAATGCCTCCAGAAGATTCATCCCTTTTCTGGTCCCCACTTGAAAGGTTTCCATCCACTCCTGAGGAATTTTTTCTTTATGGAACCGTTTAATTCTTAATGTCAAAAGAGAGGATTTCATTCTTCTCATCATGTTGAGCTTTCAGCTTTGAGCTTCGACCTTCTAATACGTTCTCTCTTTCGGTGGATAGGAAGTGATGGTCGCCTCTTTGTAGTCGAGCCTTACTCCTTCAGGTGTTTTGAAAGCTAAGGTATGACGAAGCCAATGCTCGTCATCCCGTTGCGGATAGTCCACCCTGAAATGCGACCCTCGGCTTTCTTTCCGAGTCAAAGCTCCCTCCACAATCACCTCTGCCAAATGGAGCATTCCCTCCAATTCCCAAAATTGGATGAATTCATAATTAAAGGCGAGACCCCTCTGTTTTACTCCAACATGGAGAAGTCTTCCCTTTAATTCTTTAATCTTCTCCCTTGCGCTCCACAGATCGGATTCTTTCCGAAAGATTCCCACTTGATACGTCATAAGAGACTTCATTTCATCTCGGAGTTGAAAAGCAAGTTCCTTTCCTTTTCGTTCAAAGATTTTTTCAAGTTCAGATTTAAATGCCCTCAAGCGTTCTTGAAAGAGGGTGTGATAGGTTCCGCTTTTTCCCCCTTCAGCCTTTTGGGCAGCTTTCTTTCCAGCCCGAGCTCCAAAGACTACGGTTTCCAAAAGAGAATTTCCTCCCAGCCGATTGGCCCCATGAACGCTCACACAAGCGCATTCGCCTGCGGCAAAAAGTCCAGGGAGGGGTGTTTCTCCATCTCTGTTGGTGGGAATTCCTCCCATGGAATAGTGCTGGGCGGGTTGAATAGGGATAGGATTTAAGATAGGATCAATTCCAGCAAAGTCCATGGCGATCTGCCGAATTCCAGGAAGGCGGTCCATGATTTTCGCTCTTCCCAAATGCCGAAGATCGAGATGAACAAATTCTCCTTCAAAACCACGCCCCTCGTTGATCTCTGTCTGAATGGCTCTTGCAACAATATCTCGAGGGCCAAGTTCCATCAGATGGGGGGCATAACGTTCCATAAAACGTTCACCCTTTGCGTTGATCAGGTATCCTCCCTCTCCTCTAGCACCCTCTGTGATCAAAATATTTGCTCCATAAAGGCTTGTGGGGTGGAATTGTACAAATTCCATATCTTCAAGAGGGACACCCGCCTGATAAGCTAAGAAGCAGCCACTCCCTGTGTTGATGACAGCGTTGGTGGATCGGTGATAGATTCGGCCGTAGCCTCCTGTGGCGAGGAGAAGAACCTTAGCATAAATAGGGACGGTCTCTTCTTGAAAAAAATTAAGAGCAAGAACGCCAACACATCTTCCATCTTCTATAACCAGAGAGAGAACATACCATTCTTCATAGATAGGAATTTGAAGGCCCATCACCTGTTCATAGAGAGCATGGAGGAGGTTATGACCCGTTCGATCGGCGGCATAGCAGGCCCGGGGGAAGCCTGCTCCCCCAAAAGGCCGCTGGGCAATTTTCCCTTCTTCGGTGCGGGAAAAAAGGGTTCCCCAATGTTCCATTTCAATGATCCTATGGATACCTTCTTGGCACATGACCTCGACGGCATCCTGATCAGCGAGATAGTCGCTCCCTTTGATGGTATCAAAAGCATGGTTTTCCCATGTGTCTATCACAGGAGCGGGTGCATTTCCCAAGGCCGCATTAATCCCGCCCTGAGCAGCCACAGAGTGAGATCGAAGAGGATGGACTTTAGAAAGAATCGCCACATCCCGGCCGGCCTTTTTAGCCTCAATGGCTGCTCTCAAGCCTGCGAGGCCTCCGCCAATAATCAAAATGTCGTGAAAAAGGAGATCCATAATAGATACGAATCAAGGCTAAAGCCTTGAGTTACGGCCTTTGACTGTAACTCAACCCTTTAGGGTTGATCTCATAGTCAGAAAAAATAGATGTAAGCCAAGACAAATAATCCGGCACTGATGATGGTGAAAATCCAGAATAATAATTTTTCCCGTTTTACCATCCCAAAATCAATAAGAAAGAGTCGAAGTCCATAGAGGGCGTGAAAAATGAAAAGAAAGAGGAGAAAGAGATCGAGAGCCTTGTTGGAGTGAAGATCAGAAAGCCAGGGTATTCCTTGAATCTTTCCTATTGAGGAATAACCGGAGAGAATTTTTAATCCAACCAGAATGAGAAGCAGTGGTCCGCTAAATCGAATAAAATAGTAAGGAAACATTTTTTTTCTGAAGGGTTCAAGGATTCAAGGGTTCATGGGTTCAAGGAATTTTTAACTTTTAAGATTTTTTATCTGATGATTTAACTTGACCCCTCGAGCCCTAGACCCCTTGAACCCTTTATTTCCCTAAAGTGGCTTTCTGGCGGAGGGGTTTCAATAGAAAGTCGAGGGCATCGAGAATGTTCATAAAGACCACCTCCGCCTTGTCCATCGCTTCTGAAGAGGTTCCTTCTTTCCCTATGACACAGAGGCTAAAGCCAGCCTCCTCCATCATTGGAGCGTCATCGACTCCATTTCCGATGGCCACCGTCCTGGTTGCTCCCAGTTGGCGCAACAGATCGAGTTTTTGTTGTGAAGATTTTCCTTCATCTAAATAGACAATCTCTGCTTTGACTTTTTTCAGAACCTCTTCCACACCTTCCTTTTCTCCTTTGGTCAGGATATAAATTTTCGTCCGTTTGGAGAGAAGGTTGATCTTATCCTTTGCCTTCGGGTGAAACCGCCGATCGGAGGAGAGGGTTCCTTCAAAATCTAAAAGAATGAAATCGATTTCCGAAGGTTCTTGACCAGGCCTCAGAATCGTAATCATCATTATTCTCCCTTGGCAAAGCGTTGCCGCATGGCTTCGTAAAGGATCATCCCACCGGACACCGATGCATTAAAGGAAGAGACAGGTCCCATCATCGGAATTGAAAAAAGTCTATCACACTTTTTCTTTACCAGGGGTCTGATCCCTTTTCCTTCTGCGCCGATGACGATGGCCAAATCTGTGTTGAGATCGAGTTGGTAAATT
>Ga0154839_1006_pt2 | contig 10111 bp, 12 predicted proteins | sample Rifle2008BG16ft_FD_116143 | JGI IMG/M metagenome (GOLD analysis project Ga0154839, IMG submission 116143) | Deltaproteobacteria bacterium RBG_16_47_11
TGGCTTACCTGTTGGCGCAGGACAGAACCTGAAGCCGTTGCGCGAGCCACAGCCAAGCACAAGGCATACCTATACCCTGAAAATAAGGCTCGCAGAATCCAACTCTAAGCCTAACAAATCATTCAGCTGAGACGGCGCAAAAAGGCCGTGCCGCCCGTTAACTCAAACGTTGGCTCAATAGATGATTTGGGAAGATAAATGGGACGATTGTCTGGAATGAAGCAATATAGACATCTCTATGGACCCGTTCCATCGAGGAGACTCGGGTGGTCCCTTGGAATCGATCTTGTCCCCCACAAAATATGTACCTACAATTGTATCTATTGCCAGATTGGAAACACAACGGAGAAAACTCTTTTGAGAAAGGAATATGTGCCTGTCGATGAGGTTCTGGAGGAGGTCAGGACCTTTCTTCAGGAAGGTGGGTCTCTGATCGATTATCTTTCCCTGGGCGGTTCAGGAGAGCCTACCCTCCATTCGAAAATCAAATTCATCATCGAGGGGATCAAGGCCGTCACATCGATTCCTGTTGCGGTCATTACCAACGGATCTTTGCTTTATGAAAGAGAGGTAAGGGAAGACCTCCTTCGGGCTGATGTGGTTCTTCCTTCTTTAGATGCAGTTTCAAGGGAGGTCTTTGAGAAGATCAACCGCCCTGATCCAACCTTTTCGATCGAGAAAGTTATCGAAGGATTGGTTGAGTTTCGGAAGGTTTATCGAGGCGAGATCTGGCTCGAAATCTTATTGTGTAAGGGAGTGAATGATACCGAGAACGAACTTCTCAAGATGAAGGAAGCGATCGACCCGATCAAACCCGATCAGATTCATCTGAACACCGTCGTTCGCCCCCCCTCGGAAAAATGGGCCTCTCCTTTGACTCATGAAGAGATGGAAAGGGTCAAAAAGTTCTTTGGAGAAAGGGCATCCATTATCTCCGAATTTGACCGCCATCTCTTGCTGCCACCCGAGAGGGAGGTGGCAGAAAGAATTCTGAGCATCCTCAGGCGGAGACCCCTCTCTCTTTCCGATCTTTCTCAGAACATGGGTTTATCCCAGGATGAATTGGAGACGTTCTTAGAGCCGTTGGTGAAAAAGGGGAGGGTTCGAATCCGCCCTTTTCAGGACTCCGTCCATTACGAGGCCATTCTGGACTGACCGTCACCCTTTATCGATCTTTTTCAAGCGAATTCCGTAATAATTTCCTTGGCTAACCCCTCCCATTTCTATATACTCAAGTCATCAATACAATAATTAAGATTATTCATCACATTTTTATTAGTTCCTTCAGGGATTCATTATAAGCTTCGAACGTTCTTGAATCGAACAGGAGAAACCGGACGAGTTTCAAGTCAGGGTGTTCTTTTAAATAGTCGATGACTGTCTTTAAGGCAGTTCGAGAGGCCTCCTCTACAGGATATCCATAAATGCCTGTACTGATGGAGGGGAAGGCAATGGAATCGATCTTATTTTGAGTGCAAAGCTCCAGGCTCTTCCGATAAGCACTGGATAGGAGTTCGGCATCTTTGGGTGAACCAGAATATCTTGGGCCGACAGCATGGATCACATATTTGGCCTTGAGATTTCCTCCACTCGTAATCACAGCCGACCCGGTCGGGCATGCCTTATATCTGGCTTTGAGCTCCGACAGGATAGCAGGTCCCCCGGCCCGGTGAATGGCTCCATCTACGCCACCGCCTCCTGCCAGTGCTGAATTGGCTGCATTGCCAATAGCCGTGAGCTCTTGTTGCGTAATATCACCCTGGACGATTTCTAACACAGACTGGTGGACGGTTACTTTCATCATTCCTGATCCCCTCCTTTAGAATAATGGAACCTTATCAGAAAGAGTTGACTTCGTCAATAGCAGAAGTTAAGGTTCTTGGCGATGAAGAAATTTTATTATGGATGGATTATTGTCGGTGTAGGCCTTCTTGTGAAGATGGCGGCCCTTGGGTTTGGCCGTTTCGCCTATGCCATGCTTCTTTCAAGTATGAGGACCTCCCTTGAATTCAACTATGTTCAGATGGGGTTTCTCAGCGGAGGAATCCTTCTTGGATACCTGCTCTTCTCTTTTATCGGTGGGACATTGGCAACAAAGTTTGGAGCAAAGAGAGTGGTGGTGACCTCCCTCTTCTGTAGCTCCATCTCCATGTTTATCCTCAGCCGGCTGTCCGGATTTATTGCTCTTCTTTTCTTCAGCTTTGCCATGGGAGGGGCAGCGGCGGGTGCTCATATCTCGATGACGACCCTTCCGATGGCATGGTTTGAAAAGCGGAGGCTGGGACGGGCCTTAGGAATCGTAACAGGTGGAACAGGGCTCGGAATCATTGTCACAGGCCTTATCCTTCCTTATCTTCTGTCCAGTTTGGGGAGAGACGCGTGGAGACCGTGCTGGGCCTTTCTGTCTCTTATCACCTTGATGGTTGCTATTGCCAGTTTGATTTTATTAAGAGAGAGGCCCAGTCAGGTGCTCTCTGTGTCTTCTGGTTCTGACGGAGATGGCGAATCCCTCTTCCGCAAAAAGAAAGGAGATGGGCTCACTCTTAATGCTATCATTGTCCTTTATTTTATCTTCGGTTTTGCGTATAACATCTATGCTACCTACTTTGTGGCCTTTACTGTGGAGGAGGTCCAATTACCCGAAAGAGTGGCTGGATTTATCTGGTCGATTTTCGGCTGGATGTGCCTGGCGAGTGGACTGGTCTGGGGGTTTCTGTCGGATCGCTTTGGCCGGAGGAGGGCTCTTCTGTGGAACAACGGCCTGATTTCGGTGGCTGTTGTCATTCCTCTTTTGTTTCATCAACCATTCTTCCTTGGCGCCTCTACCTTTCTCTTCGGATTCACCTTTCTGGGAACCATCACCGTCATTGCAGCATGCGTGGGCGATCTGGTCGTTGAGAAAAGGGCATCTGTTTACGGGCTTGTGACCTTGATCCATGGCATTGGGCAGTTCTTAGGGACGACCCTTGGAGGATACTTAAAAGATTTAACAGGGACGTTTCATCTGACCCTTCTTTCTTCCTTAATCGGTTTTTCCCTTTGTTGTGCGCTTATTCGTTTCAACCCCTCACCCTTCCCTTCTCCCCATAGGGGAGAATAGTCTTCGGGTTTATCCTCTCTTTGGCTAAAGGCGCAACCGGAGCCAACGGCAAACAAGCCCTTCAGTTAAGCCTTAGTAAATTCATAGGTGATGCGATCCTTTGGAAGCTTGACCACCTGATATTTTAGATCCATCCCAATGGCTACCTCGTCTTCTTTGATGCTCTTGCTCAATCGACCAAAAACCTTCATCTTGTTCTCGAATTCGACGAGAGCAATGGTATAGGGAAGATCTGCTTCAAAACCCGTTGGTGCATAAATCAGGGTTGAGTAGGACATCAATTTCCCTTTCCCCTTCACTTCGGTCCACTCCATCTCCTTGGAGAGGCACTGAGAACAATCGGTCCTCGGTGGGAAATACAGAGCCCCGCATTTCTTACACAGGGTTCCCATCAGGATGCCCTTGTCGAGATAGTCTACAAAGGGTGCGGCCTTTGTTTGCGAAGCAAAACTGATAACCCCAAATCGTTCAAAACCCATGGCATTACCTCCCTAAGATGCTCACATTTCCATAGACGCCAACACCGCCGATGTTATGGATCAGTCCAATCTCCGGATCCTTGACCTGCATTTCACCGGCTTGACCCCGAAGTTGGAGAACAATAGTTCGAATCTGCGAGCCTCCCGTTGCTCCTATGGGGTGACCTTTGGAGAGGAGGCCTCCATCCACATTGACAGGGATTTTTCCATCCCTATAGGTTTCTTTGGCTCGGATCAGATCCTTTCCCTCTCCCGGTTTCGCAAATCCAAGATCTTCATAGGCCATCATCTCTGCAATGGTGAAGCAATCGTGTACCTCTGCGACATCGATGTCCTTTGCAGTGACCCCGGCCATCTGATAGGCCTCTTTGGCTGCCTCGCGGGCACAGGCAAGCCCCGTTAATGAATCCCTTCCGCTCATGTTGATGGGAGCGGTGGCCGCTCCTAATCCAAGGATCCAGACGGGTTTATTGGACAAGGATTGAGCCCTCTCTTTGTTAGCCACGATGAGGCAGGAAGCGCCATCCGCATTGGCACAGCAGTCAAAACGTTTGAGAGGGGTGGAGACCACGTCAGCGGTTAATACCTGCTCGAGGGTTACCCCTTTCTGATAGACCGCTTTCTTGTTAATCATCCCATACGAGGCGGCCTTGACCCGGATGAGGGCCAAATCCTCGCTTGAAGTTTCATACCGCTGGAAATGGGCCCTCGCATGCATGGCATAGTAGGCAGGCATCATCGTTCCGAAGGGGGCCTCCCAGAGGACATCCGATCCTCTTCCCATCCGTTCCTGCGAATCCTGGGAGCTGATTTCAGACATCTTCTGGAATCCTAAGACCAGAACGACCCTATGGAGTCCAGACTTCACAAGAGCGTAGGCCACCCGAAGCCCGGAACTGGACGAGGAACAGACCGTCTCAATATAAAACGTCGGTTTCGGATTGAGGCCGAGATATTCGGCGATGGTTCCTGCGGGAGTTCGCTGTTTATCATACTCCGGCGCGGAACAGATGATGGATGCCTCGATCTCCCTAGGAGTCAACCCCGTATCGAGCATGGCCTCCCTGTAAGCGTCGAAGGCCAGTTCCCGGATGGAACCCTCATAACCCCGGACAAAGGCCGTTTGGCCCACACCGATAATTGCTGCCTCTTTCATTCAATGCCTCCTTTTTTATCATCCTTCCTTTCTCTCCTTTCGCAAAGGGAAGATGTAGAAGGGATTAGCGATTCAATGGGTCTGCACTTCAATCCTTTTTTTGTTGGTTTAGATTGATGAGAGTTCATTTTTTTGTCAAGGTATTTTTTCTCTCCTGTTTTTGATACTTCCAGACCGCTCGATTGTGGTCCTCAATTTCAGAGGAAAAAAAGTGGGAACCGTCATTTTTAGAAACGAAATAGAGATAGCGGACCGGCGCCGGATGGAGAACTGCAAGAAGTGAATCTTTTCCTGGACTGCAGATGGGAGAGGGCGGGAGTCCGGTTCGAAGGTAGGTATTGTAAGGGGTTGGTCGCTGCAGGTCTTCTCTGGTCAGATTTCCGTTAAAATTTTTGATTCCATAGATGACTGTTGGATCACTCTGAAGAGGCATTTTTTGGGTCAGACGATTGTGAAAGACTGCGGAGATGAAGGGCTTTTCTTGGGAAAGAGGGGTCTCCTTTTCGATGATGGAGGCTAAGGTCACAATCTCTCTTTCAGACATCCCCAGTTGTGAAGCCCTGTTGGCCAGTTCCGGTCTAAAGATCTTTTTGAACTGGTTCACCATCACCTTGATCACTTCTTCTGGATCCATCTCTTTGTATAAATGATAGGTTTCAGGGAAAAGATAACCTTCAAATGTTGCTCCTGGACCGATCCCTCCGGAGGAGAGGCCAAGGGAAGTGATCAGAGCGGGAGAAGAGGCCTTTTGGAGGAACTCATCTTTCTCAACGATCTTTTGATCTTCCAGGAGTTGAGCGACTTGGAAGAGAGTATATCCCTCAGGAATGGTGACCAGATGGCGTTTTACCTGTCCCTTCACCAGGGCATCCAGAACTTCCAGAGGTTGCATCCTGGAGTCAAATTCATATTCTCCTGCTTTAATATGGGCCTTTTTCCCTAGGATGGTTGTGATCAAAATAAGAAAATATTTATTTCTAATGATGCCTTCCGTCTGAAGTAACCCCGAAATCTGCCTGAGGGGCATCCCTTTCTTGATATAAATGACCCTGGCTGACCGAATACCGGAAGGGGGAACGAAGAGAAACCAACAGGTGATGAGGATGAAAAAAAAGAGGAGCAAAAGGGGAAAGATAAAAACTCCCCTATGCCGAAGGAAGTGGTTCATCCGTCCGATTCCTCATGTAATCCAGATATCCCTGGAGAATGAGCACAGCGGCAATTTTATCGATGACCCCCTTCCTTTTTTGTCGGGAGAGGTCTGCTTCGAGCAGGATTTTCGAAGCTCCGATAGTTGAAAGCCTTTCGTCCCAGGTGACGACCGGAAGTGTCATCTTTTCTTGAAAGGATTTAATCCATTGGAAGATCTTTTCAGCCTGTCTCCCGATCGTTCCGTCCATATTTTTTGGTAGGCCTACCACAACCTTTTTAACATCGAATTGATGAATGATCCTGGTTAATTCTTCAAGGCCTTCTGCGAAAGACTTTCGCCTGATCGTTTTAAGGCCCTGGGCTGTTATTTCCAGTTCGTCGCTAATAGCAACCCCTATCGTCCGGGAACCGATATCCAATCCCATGATCCTCATTAATTTCTTATCGCCCATCTACTCTCCTTTGTCAAGAATTACCTTTTTCTTTAAGCTCTTGGTTTTCTGCGCCCCTGCCATAAAAAATGTGAATTTTTGTACATAATTTATAACTTATTGAAATTGTATATACATTTTAAAGATTATTTCCAATATTCTCAAAATAAAAATTGCTTGACAAAAGAGACTGAGTTTGTTATTTATTGCACAATCTCACCAGAAGGAGGCGATTTTATGGATTTTAAATTAACGGAAGAACAAGAGGCAATGCGCGAAATGGCCAAAAATTTTGCCGAAAAGAAGATTGCTCCAACAATGGAAGAGGATGAAAAGGAGCACCGTTTCCGCAAAGAAATCGTGAAAGAGATGGCCAGATTGGGTTTTTTCGGGTGCATTGCACCTGAGAAGTATGGCGGAAATGAGAGTGGCTTCCTTGCAGCCTCTGTGATGACCGAAGAGATTGCACGGATTTCGCCTTCTTGGGGCCTTCCCTTTAATCTCCAGATGAACTCCATTCAGTCTGTTCTTCTGAATTTTGGGACAGAAGAGCAGTGCGAAAAATATATCCCCAAATTGATCAACGCTGACTGGTTAGGCTGCTTTGCAATTACGGAGGCCAATACAGGGTCTGATGTCGCCTCTATGAAATCGCAAGCCCAAGAGGTTGAAGACGGGTTTATTATGAATGGGACCAAGATGTGGATTTCAGGGGTTCCGGTGGCAGATGTCGGCATTGTTTATGCTTACACAGACCGGGCAGCGAAGCATAAAGGAATATCGGCTTTCATGGTGGATATGCACGCTCCAGGGGTTACCCAGAAGGCCATCGACACAAAATTGGGTCTCTTCTGCGCTCCTACTGGTGAGATTGTCTTTGAGGACGTGAAGCTGCCCAAGGATGCCCTCGTTGGTAAGAAAGGAGAAGGGTTTAAAATCTGTATGTCCATGCTGGATAATACCCGGCTCTCCTCTGCGGCAAGAGGCGTAGGGGTGGCAAGGGCCTGCCTTGAACATTCTGTTCGATATGCCAATGAGCGTGAGCAGTTTGGCCAACCCATCGCCACTTTTCAGATGATTCAGGAACAGATTGCCGAAATGTATGTGGAAGAGGAAGCGGCGCGATTACTCGTCCGCCGGGCTGCATGGAATCGAGATCAAGGAGCAAAGAATACGATCGAGGTATCCTGTGCAAAATATTATGCGGCAGAAGTCGCCGTTCGGGCCGCCAATACGGCCGTCAAGATCTTTGGGTCTTATGGTTTTTCCACGGAATACCCTGTGGAGCGGTTCTATCGAGATGCCAAGTCCTATCAGATAGTCGAGGGGACATCCAATATACAGAAGATAATCATTGCAAGGCATGCATTAGGATCAAAGTAGCCATTTCTTGAATGAGAGGAGAGAAATTATGGGAACACCCGTAACCGTACCAATGGTGGGAAAGATTGTTTCGGTCTCTGTCAAGGTGGGAGATAAGGTCCAGGAAAATGATCAAATTGCTGTATTGGAAGCGATGAAGATGGAAATGCCTGTCGTGGCGCCTGTCGGTGGGACAGTGAAAGAGATTCATATCGCCGCTGGGCAGGAGGTTGAGGCAGAGCAGACCCTTGCCGTGATCGAATAGGAGTAAACAGCGAGATGGAAGAGCATTTCATGGAGAGGGTGAATATCCGGAGTTTCAGTGAAGAGGACCTGGAGGCCATCGTCGAGATTGACCGAAAGGTCCTCGGGAAACCCAGGTGGAGTTATTGGAAACAGCAGATCGAACTTTCCAATACGCGTTTTCCCCTCTCTTGTCTCGTTGCAGAGTTCGAAGGGAAGGTGATCGGTTTTATTTTGGGTGAAGTGAGTGGGGGAGAATTCAAAGTCCCGGATACAGTGGGATGGATCAGTACCATCGGCGTCGATCCGGTCTTTCAGCACCGGGGTGTGGCTCGGAAACTGAGCCAGGAGTTTATCAAAAACCTGAAGTCCGTCGGTGTGACCATTGTCTACACCCTGGTCAACTGGAGTGATTGGGACCTCCTTAAATTTTTTCATGCCATGGGATTTTCAAGGGGTGAGGAAATGATCAATCTGGAGCTGAATCTCAGCTGAGAAAGGTTTCTGAGGTAGATCATCTCAATAGATAACATTAGGCACAAAAGGTACTTTGAAGACCAAGAGGGATAAGTTGGTAATTTAAACCATTGGTTCACAATTCGTCAGGGAACAGGAGGGGATTAAAGACCTCAGTCAGTTCAATCAAAATTGCCGCGATGCCTGGGAAAAGAGAGGCACGCACCGTCTATTTTTTCTTGGGGGTGATTGCATGGGAAGACTGGAAGGGAAGGCCGCGGTTGTTACAGGTGGGGGCAGAGGGATTGGGAGGGCAATATGCCTTGCCTTTGCAAAAGAGGGAGCAGATGTCATTGTGAACTACGCGACAAAGGATCAGCCCGCTCAAGAGGTCGTTGAGACGATTAAGAAAATGGGACGGAAGGCCATAGCAGTCAAGGGAAATGTGGCGCTGAAAACTGATGCGGAGCGGATCATCCAAGCGGCCATTGACAACTTCGGAAGGATTGACATTCTGGTGAACAATGCCGGGGCAACGAGGCCGGCGATGCTTTATAAGATGAGCGAGGAGCAATGGAGCGAGGTGCTTGATATTCATCTAAAAGGCCCTTTCCTCTGCATCCAGGCGGCTTCGAGGCATATGATGGAACAGAAAAGTGGTAAGATCATCAATGTGACCTCGGCGGCTGGACTTACGGGCACTAAGGGCCAGATTAACTATAGTTCAGCAAAGGGAGGAATCGTCGCCTTAACCAAGTCGGCTGCAAGAGAATTGGCCGGCTATGGGATTACGGTAAATGTGATCTCACCGGGGTATGTAAGCACTGAGATGACCGAGAAGATTCGAACAGACCCGAAGCTGAAGGAGATTTACGTAGGCAGGATATTGCTGGGTCGATTTGCTGACCCGGAAGAGGTAGCTCCAGCCTTCGTCTTCTTGGCATCGGACGAAGCGAACTATATCACCGGGCAACTCCTCTGTGTGGATGGGGGAGTCGGGATGATCTAAGGAAACAGCAACTTCAAATTTTACATTTGAAATCGCAAATTGAAAAACGGAAACTGTAAATCTACAATCTACAATTTGAAACCTGAAATAGTTTTGAAGAAAGGAGGGATAGAAGGAAAATCCGAAACACGAAATTCGAAACAATCCCAGATAACCAAAATTCAATCTAAAGGAGTAAGAACGATTTAGCCATTGAGACATTAGAATTTCGAGCTTTAAAAAAGGAGGGGGTGAGAAGTATGGCAGCAATACCTGAAAAGATCGAAACTTGGCAAATGGTTCAGCCGACAACCAAGGATAAGGAGACAGGCGAGGTGAAGCCGGGCAAGTTGGCAAAGGCATCCATTCCCGTTCCGGCCTTGGGGCCCGATGAAGTATTGGTCAAAGTGGCAGGATGCGGGGTTTGTCATACCGACCTGGGTTACTTCTTCGACGGGGTGCCGACGGTTCAGAAACCGCCCCTGACCCTCGGCCATGAGATCAGCGGGACTGTGGTGGTAGGAGACGAGAAATGGGTTGGGAAAGAAGTGATTATTCCTGCGGTTATGCCCTGTCGGAAATGTTATCTCTGCAAAACCGGGAGGGGGAACCGTTGTTTAGTTCAGAAGATGCCCGGAAATAGTCTCGGAGTTTATGGAGGTTTCTCGAGTCATATTCCTGTTCCCTCGGTCGATCTCTGCGAGGTGAAGAACCGTGGCAATATTCCTTTAGAGCATCTGGCGG
>Ga0154839_1115_pt2 | contig 10086 bp, 8 predicted proteins | sample Rifle2008BG16ft_FD_116143 | JGI IMG/M metagenome (GOLD analysis project Ga0154839, IMG submission 116143) | Deltaproteobacteria bacterium RBG_16_47_11
CCAGGATAAGAGATGCACTGGCCCTTAAATCCGTTGCCATCACTGGCGCTCCACTTAAACTCTCGACACCTTGAATGATGGCAGCGTTTTCTTGAATCCGAATATCGGCTCCCATTCTTTGAAGTTCACTGACGTGGATGAACCGATTTTCAAAGATGGTTTCAGAAATAACGCTCAACCCTCTTGCCAAGGACATCAGAACCATGAACTGAGCCTGCATGTCCGTTGGGAATCCCGGGTAAGGTTGGGTTTTAACATCGACACTCCGGATTCTCTTCATACCCACCACCCTGAGTCCATCTCCATCGGACTCAATCTCCATACCCGATTCTCTTAACTTATGGATCATGGTCTGCATATGTTGAAGGGAGGCATTGAGAATCTTTATGTTCCCGCGGGTGAGTCCGGCTGCCACCATCAGTGTTCCTGCTTCAATCCGATCCGGGATAATGGAATGTTCGACCGCATGAAGCGATTTCACACCTTCGATCTCAATGAGATTGGTTCCGGCGCCATTGACCTTTGCTCCCATTTTATTTAGGACGTCCGCTAAGTCAATCACCTCAGGCTCCATGGCTGCATTATGCAAGGTAGTCTTTCCCTTGGCCAAGGTGGCTGCCATCATCAGATTCTCTGTTCCGGTCACGGTAACGGTGTCAAAGGAGACCTCCGTTCCTTTCAATTCATCCGCATTCGCCTCAATATAACCATGACGGAGTTGGATCTTTGCTCCCATCATCTCAAGGCCCATGAGATGGAGATTGATCGGCCGTGCGCCAATGGCACACCCTCCTGGAAGAGAGACGATCGCTTTCTTCATCCGAGCCACCAGAGGTCCTAAGACCAGAATGGAGGCCCTCATGGTCTTCACCAAATCATAAGGGGCCTCAAAATTGGAAACCTCTTTCGCATTGATCCGATAAGCCTCTCCCTCCTTCCAGACTTTAACTCCGAGATTGTCTAGAACTTTGATAATCGTCTGTACATCCCTCAGGTTGGGAACATTGTGAAATATATTGTCGCCCTCGCTCAAGAGACAGGCTACAAAGATGGGAAGGGTGGCATTCTTTGAACCGCTCACCCCCACTTCACCAATTAATCTCTCGCCTCCTCTTATGACGATTTTTTCCATCTCAACACCTCAAATCCCAATATCAAAATCCGAAATTTGTGTGAACTCTAAATCTTCACCCTGTTAAGTAATTCTGCATGAAATGGTCGACCTCACTCTTCCGGAAGATTCATGAAAATCAAACCAGAAATAACTCATCCAGTACTTAACAGGGCGAGCAAATCCAAGATATAAAACTTAAGAAGGTAATTCTTGACTTCTCAATACTTGAACCGAATATCTTCTAAGTCATACGGTTTTGAGTTTTGTGCTTTGACATTTGAGTTTGTTTAGAGTTTAGGGTTTCGAGTTTAGGGTTTCGAGTTTAGAGTTTGGCATCTTTGTTTCGGATTTCGCCTGCCTTCCGCAAGGCTTCTGGAGGCGGGGCTACGCGTAGGCAGGCGCTTCGAATTTTTTCTTTCCGCTGTGCCTTCACCACTCTCTCAATACCAGACAGATCTGGAACGCACTCGGGATTTAAAAAATGACCTCCCTCCTCCATCAGCTTAGAAACCCTTAGACTCTGACCCTGTCCTACCTCCAATAGGATCCATCCCCCTCGCCTTAGATAAAGAGGGGCCTGGGAAATGATGCGTCGGTAAAACTCCAATCCATCCTCCCCTCCATCCAGAGCCATAAGGGGTTCATAATCCTTCACCTCTTTTGCCAAGGAATGGATTTCATGGCGATTAACATAGGGAGGATTAGAAAGGATCAGGTCAAAAGGCCCTTTCTTTTTTAAAACACGAAATGGTTCAAAGAGATCCCCGTTTACAAATTCGATCTGATGCTGGACGCCCGCCGATCTCGCATTTTCCTTGGCCAATAAAAGAGCGTCTCTTGAAAGATCCGTAGCCACCAGAAAAGCATCTTTCCTCTCTTTGGCCATGGCCATGGCGATCGCACCGCTCCCCGTACCTATTTCGAGGACAAAGGGTGTTCTCTCGAACCGACTTTCGCATAGGAGGAGCAGACTCTGTTCAACTAAAAGCTCTGTCTCGGGTCTCGGAATGAGGACTCGATTGTCCACTTTTAAACCCATCGACCAAAACTCCTGATGTTCCAAAATGTATTGTAGAGGCTCTCCTGAAATCCTTCTTTGGATCAGTCTCTCCAACGCCTCTTTCTCTTCTTCCTTCAGTTGGTCCTGAAGATTCATATAGAGCCTTTCCCTGCTGAGGTTCAGAGAGTGAGCTAAAAGTAGCTCTGCATGGAGCCGAGGATTTTCAATATGATAATCCTTTAAACAATTCGTCGACCAATTGAGGAGTTCTAAGACTTTCATATCAAAGCCATAAGTTCAAAATCCAAAGTCATTCAATCCCCCCTCTCCCCCCTATACGGAAGGGGGGGCCTGCCTGCCCCTGCCTACCGGCAGGCAGGGGTAGGCAGGGGGGATTATTTGGCATTTGAGTTTTGCAATCTGGAATTCTCTATTTCTCCTTTCAATGCTTCCGCTTGATAATAAGTGGTCAGGGCGGCAACAATTTCATCGACCTCACCCTCCAGAATGGACTCCAGGCGGTAAAGGGTTAATCCGATCCGATGATCGGTTACTCTCCCTTGAGGGAAGTTATAAGTTCGGATGCGTTCGCTTCGCTCTCCAGTTCCCACTTGATTTCTTCTCTTCTCTGAAATCTCCACCTGTTTCTCTTGCTGGGCCTTATCCATCAATCTCGCTCGAAGGATTTTAAGCGCTTTGGCCTTATTCTTATGCTGTGATTTCTCATCCTGGCAGGAGACCACCAATCCCGTAGGGAGATGGGTAATTCGAACCGCGGAGTCCGTGGTATTGACGCTCTGACCGCCTGGTCCCGAAGATCTGAAGATATCAACCCGAAGATCATTCGGATCAATTTGGACATCCACCTCTTCTGCTTCTGGAAGAATCGCTACGGTAACCGTAGAAGTATGAATGCGACCCTGAGATTCTGTGACGGGAACCCTTTGAACCCGGTGGACACCGCTTTCAAATTTCAGCCGACTGTAGACCCCTTTTCCTTCGATCAGGGCAATGATTTCTTTAAACCCTCCCACACCCGTGTAATGACGGTTCAATATCTCCATTCGCCAACCTTGTTTTTCTGCAAACTTAGAATACATCCTGAAAAGATCGCTTGCGAAAAGGCCTGCTTCCTCTCCTCCCGTTCCTGCACGGATTTCGAGCAAGATGTTTTTTTCGCCATGAGGGTCTTTGGGGAGAAGAGCCATCTTCAACTCCTCCTCCACCCTTCCCTTCTCCTGCGTCAGCCGATGGAGTTCCTCTTTGGCCAACCTTTTCATTTCTTCATCTTCTTCATCCGTCAGAAGGCATTGGCTTCCCTTGATCTCCTCTTCTAATTTTTTTAGCTTTCGGTAAGGATCCACCACTCTTCCAAGTTCGGCATACTCCCTGGCCGCCTTCTGGAATTCATCCTGTTTTGTAATCAACTCAGGTCGGCCAAGGAGGTGTGAGAGTGTTTCGTACCGACGCTCGACCTCTTCTAATTTTTCAAACACCTTTCTCTCCTAAACCATGACAAATTTCAAATGTCAAATTTTTGGAATTTGCCCGCCTACCGGACAGGCAGAGATTTCGACCTTTGACGTTGTTTTTATTGGGTCAGTCCTTCCAATTCTAAGACTTCATGAAGGGCACGCAATGCTACTTCAATTTGGTCTTCAGAGGGCTCGCGGGCAGTCAACCGTTGGAGCCAAAGACCGGGCTTGATGAAATATTGAAACCCCTTGCTCTCCCTTTTTTGATCGGCGAACCGGATGATCTCATAAGCAAGTCCAGCGATGAGAGGGATGAAGACCACCCGAGAGGCCACTTTATAACCAAATGAAAGATGGTGAGGGATCATAGCAAAGACGATGATGCTCACCACCATGACGATCAGAAGAAAGCTCGTCCCACATCGGGGATGAAGGGTACTGAAACCCTTGACCCGATCGGACATCAACACCTCACCGGACTCGAAGGCGAAGATCGACTTATGCTCCGCTCCATGATATTGGAAGATGCGCCGAATCTCTTTGAAAAAGGAGATGGCCCACAAATAGGCCAGGAAGATGATCAATCGAATGATTCCGTCCACCAGATTGAACAAGATTCCACTTGTTCCAACCATGGGAATGGCGAATCGCAACCACTTCGTCACGAAGAGGGGAATCAAAAAGAAGAGGAAGATGCCGAAACAGAGGGCGAAAGCAAAGGTAAGGCCCATGGTCCAGGGGCTGACCTCCTTCTCTTCTTCGAGAGACTGATTGGCTGAAAAATTGAGAGCCTTCATTCCTAAAACCAAAGCCGAAAGCAAGTTGATCACCCCTCTGACCAAGGGAATTTTGGAGGAAAGCTTCTTCTCAGAAAAAAAGCCCAACCTCTCTCGTTTCACCACAATCTCACCATTGGGCTTCCGGACCGCAATTGCCATCGAATTGGGAGACCTCATCATCACCCCTTCAATCACTGCCTGTCCCCCTACCCGAATCCGATCCTTCTCTTTTTTAGGGATAGAGGGATAGCATTGAGAATATCCCTGATCGAGATCTTTTCTCCCGAAGAACATTTGAACCCTCCCCATGAACCCTGTCGTTTAAAAATTAGCCAAAATGACCCTCTCTTTGATGAGTACAAATAATACGAACTTCTTAGAGATAGACTAACGCGTCCCCTCTCTTCAAGAGACATTTTTATACAACAGGGTGAACTAATGCTGAATGCCTGTAAAAAAAATGACGGACAGAAAGATAGGAATCCAGGATGAACCTTTTGTCCCCAAGAAAATCGGTGGTCTAAAGGTTATGGATCGGGATGAGTTAGGATGAATGAGGAAGTCTGAATTAATCCTTCTGATTTTCTTTTTTCCCATACTGATTTTCTTTTTTCCCATATTTTTTTTGAAACCGCTCAATTCTTCCGGCGGTATCTAAAAATTTTTGTTTCCCGGTGAAAAAAGGATGACAGTTGGAACAGATCTCTACGTGGATTTCCTTTTCGGTACTCTTTGTTTCGAAGGTAGCTCCGCAGGCACATTTAATCACCGTATCAAAAATTTTGGGGTGAATCTCTTTTTTCATCAGAATGGCCTCCCATTCCCTATTTTACTGATTTTCCACAAATTTTCAACATTTTTTATCCAATCCCCCCATCCCCCCTATTAGAAAGGGAAGGTGTGATAAAATTGCTTCAAATAGAGAGGGTGGGCAAGGATATCGAAAAAATTTTACAGCGTTACCTTATAGCGTTAACTGCCCACAATAATAAACTTTAATTATATTCATTATCTATAAAAGCCTTGTAACCTTTGCCCTCTAAAATACCGCAATTGTAAAATCTTGAAGATATTCTTGCCCACCCTCTCATCCCAATTTTTTCACAACTTCAAGGGGGCAAGAGAGATTATTGATTCATGGAGTCGAGGAAATCCCGATTGCCCTTGGTGACCTGCATTTTCTCCAATAGAAACTCCATGCTCTCCACTGTATTCATCGGTTGAAGGACTTTTCTCAAAAGCCAGATGCGGTTTAGATCATTGGGTTCCATGAGGAGCTCCTCTTTTCTTGTGCCGGACCGCTGAATATCAATGGATGGAAAGACCCTCCGATCTACCAGACGCCGATCTAAATTGATCTCCATATTTCCCGTCCCTTTGAACTCTTCGAAGATCACCTCATCCATACGGCTCCCGGTGTCAACGAGGGCGGTGCCAATAATGGTGAGGCTACCCCCCTCTTCAATGTTTCTCGCCGCACCAAAAAAACGCTTTGGTCGTTGAAGAGCGTTGGCATCGATTCCTCCAGAGAGGACCTTGCCACTGGGCGGGACGACCGTATTATAGGCCCTGGCCAATCGCGTGATGCTATCGAGAAGAATGACCACATCCTTTTGATGCTCCACCAATCGCTTTGCCTTTTCGATCACCATCTCCGCTACTTGAACATGGCGTGAGGCCGGCTCGTCGAAGGTGGAACTAATGACCTCTGCATCGACAGACCGTTCCATATCGGTCACTTCCTCCGGTCGTTCATCGATGAGGAGGACGATCAGGGTGATCTCTTTATGGTTGGATGTGATGCTATGGGCGATCGTCTGGAGAAGCATGGTCTTACCGGTTCGCGGGGCGGCGACGATCAGTCCTCGCTGTCCTTTTCCAATGGGCGTGAGAAGGTCCATCACCCGGGCGGAGTAATTTTTAGAATCATTCCCCGCTTCCAAATGGATTTTCTCCTGAGGATAAAGAGGAGTGAGGTTGTCGCAGAGGATTTTATCCCTCGCCACCTCTGGGTCTTCATAGTTGACCAATTCCACTTTCAACATGGCGAAGTATCGTTCCGTATCCTTGGGGGGCCGAATCTGACCTGAGACGGTGTCACCCGTTCGAAGATTGAATCTCCGGATTTGAGAGGGCGAAATATAAATGTCATCTGGCCCGGGCAGATAATTGTAATCGGGGGCTCTCAGAAAGCCAAACCCGTCGGGCAGGATTTCGAGCACCCCTTCCCCAAAGATCAGGCCGTTTTTTTCCGTCTGGGCTTGAAGAATAGCAAAAATCAACTCTTGCTTTCTCATCCCGCTCGCCCCTTCCACATTGAGCTCCTTGGCGATCTTGTACAGTTCATTAATCTTCAACTTTTTCAAATCTTTGATGTTCATAGTTTTTCCTTTATCCTCCCTTATCGCTAAATGCTTAGCGTCTTTTTTTTCTGAAGCGCCACCTTTTTTAACTCTTGAAAAACCTCTTTCGCCCTTTTCTTCATCTCCTCCATCGATCCCTCATTCCGAATGATGTAGTCTGCAAATTTTAACTTCTCCTTAAGGGGCATCTGAGAGGAAACTATTCTCAGGGCCTCCTCGGGATTTGTCCCATCCCGATCTTTCAACCTTTCGATTTGCTGCGGCTGGGTTGAAGTCACCACAATCAGCTTATCCATCTCTCGGTGATCTCCAAGCTCGATGATGAGCGGCGCATCGATCACCACAATGGCCTCGGGATCCTTTTCCCCGATCTCTTTTGCTCTACAATCCATCTCCTCCTTGATCCGAGGATGGAGAATCTGGTTCAGGAATTTTCTTTGTTTCGGATCCGCAAAGACTTTATCCGCCAATTTTTTTCGTTGAATGGATCCATCCTCTTGAAGGATTTCCTGACCAAATGCCCTGATGAGCTCACTCCAGGCAGGTTTGTGGGGCAGAACCAGTTCCCTGGCAATCTGGTCTGCATTAATAATATAAGCGCCCTCTTCTTTTAAGATTCGGGAAACAGCCGTCTTTCCGCTTGCCACCCCTCCCGTCAATCCGACGATGAGCATTCTTCTTGGAATCTCCTAAATATCGAGGCGTTGAACAAAGAGGGCATTCTCCTCGATGAATTGGCGCCTTTGCTCCACCTCGTCGCCCATCAAGATGCTGAAGATTTCATCGGCCTCGATGGCATCTTCGACCTTCACCTTGAGGAGTGTCCGAGTCTCTGGATTCATCGTGGTTTCCCAGAGTTGTTCGGGGTTCATCTCACCCAAACCTTTATATCGTTGGATGCTCAGCCCTTCTCTCCCCAATTGATTGAGAGATTGAAGCAATCCCTCCTCTTGATCGATGGTTATATCCTTTCCCTTCTCCACCAAGGTATAGGGAGGAGGTGCCATCTCTTGGATCTCCTGACAAATTTGGTAGAGATGGCGATATTCAACAGAGGCGATGAGATCCCAATGGACTTGGGTTCTCAAATCTTTCCCATTCGATTCCTGAACTTCAAAAAAGTGGAGGTTGTGCTCTTCGTCCCAGGAAAGATCGAAGACTTCAAAACCACTCTTTCTCAACCGCTTCTGAAGATCGGCAATTTTCCCCTTCTCTTCAAACGTCGACTTGTTCCGAACCCCATTTTCAAGAAGGAATTTGATGAGAGATCGGGAGTACCCTTTCTTCTGGATTCGCTGATTCAAATCATGATACGTATAAATTTTTTCTAAGAGTAAGCTGAGCCTCTTGTCGGTCAGTTTTTTATGGGTGGACTGGATGATCACTTCGCTCTTGTTGATGGCCCGGTTCATGAGATGTCGGTTGAAAGCTTCTTCATTCTTAATATAGGTCTCGCTCTTTCCCTCAATGACTTTGAAGAGTGGGGGCTGGGCAATGTAGAGATGCCCCCGCTCAATTACCTCTGGCATATGGCGATAGAAAAAAGTGAGGAGTAAGGTTCGGATGTGGGATCCGTCTACATCTGCATCCGTCATGATGATGATGCGGTGGTAACGAAGTCGATGGATATCATAGTCGTCCTTTCCAATCCCTGCGCCCAGGGCGGAAATGAGAAGACGAATTTCCTCGCTGGCCAACATCTTATCAAACCGAGCCTTCTCCACATTGAGAATTTTTCCTTTGAGGGGAAGGATGGCCTGAAAGGCTCGATCCCTGCCCTGTTTGGCTGACCCTCCGGCTGAATCGCCTTCCACAATAAAGATCTCGCTGAGCGCAGGATCCCTTTCCTGACAATCGGCCAATTTTCCGGGGAGGGATCCTCCTTCCAGGGCTCCTTTTCGACGGCTCAGTTCCCGTGCCTTCCGGGCGGCTTCCCTACCCCGAGCGGCATCGATCACTTTGGAGATGATTTTTCTGGCGACGCCAGGATTTTCTTCAAAGTAACTCCCCAGTCTTTCATTGACCAGGGCCTCCACCAATCCCTTCACCTCGCTGTTCCCCAGTTTCGTTTTGGTCTGCCCTTCAAATTGAGGTTCTGGAATTTTGACACTAATGACTCCAGCCAACCCTTCTCGGATATCTTCTCCCGTGAGGTTCTCTTTAAGACCCTTAAGAAGGTTGGTGCTGGTCGCATATTGATTGATCGTACGAGTGAGGGCGCTTTTAAAGCCGATGAGGTGGGTTCCTCCTTCATGCGTATTGATGTTGTTGGCAAAGGAGAAGAGATTTTCGACATACCCATCGTTATACTGGAAGGCGATCTCTACCTCTATTCCATTCCTAACACCCTGGACGTAGATGGGTTTCGGATGGATACAGTTCTTATTTTTATTAAGGTATTCAATGAAGGAGATAATTCCTCCTTTATAAAAGAAGTCATGCCGCTTTTCTGAGCGTTCATCCTCGATGCTGATGGAGAGCCCTTTGTTTAAAAAAGCCAATTCTCTTAAGCGCTGAGAGAGGATGTCGAAACTGAAATTCACAGTTTCAAAGATTTGGCTGTCCGGTTTGAACCGAACCTGAGTTCCTGTTTGTTTCGTCTTTCCGGTTACTTCCAACTTTATTTGGGCCTCTCCCCTCTCATAAGTCTGATGATAAACCTTACCGTCTCTCCGTATCTCCAGGTCAATAAATTCGGAGAGGGCATTGACTACCGAGAGCCCTACCCCATGAAGGCCTCCAGAAATTTTGTAGCTGCGATTATCAAATTTACCTCCGGAGTGGAGTTTGGTCATGACCACCTCCACGGCAGGACGATTCTCTTTCTCGTGGAGATCAACGGGAATGCCCCGTCCGTCATCTCTGACCGTGACACTGTTATCGATATGAATGATCACATCGATCCGGGAGCAATATCCCCCCAGGGCTTCATCAATACTGTTATCCACCAATTCATGAACCAAATGATGAAGGCCTTCGACTCCGGTATTTCCAATATACATCGCAGGCCTTTTGCGGACAGCTGCCAATCCTTCCAGGATCTTGATCTGCTCCGCCATGTATTTTTCCGTTGGTTCTTTCATCCCTTCTCCTTACCGGGTGATGAGTGTGTCATTCACCTATAGAATCCACTTAAAGCCTCATCGGCATGATGATGTATAATTGATGAGGGGCCTCCGGGTTGGGAGAGGAAGGTCTCAGGATTCCAGGGCTCCCTTCATCCTTCAACTCCATGAGGACCTCATCGGTATCGATGACGTTGAGTGCTTCCATTAAATATCTGGCGTTAAATCCAACCTGAAGAGGTGGTCCTTCGTAAGCCACTTCAGCCTCTTCTTTGGCATCTCCAAAGTCT
>Ga0154839_1324_pt3 | contig 10065 bp, 10 predicted proteins | sample Rifle2008BG16ft_FD_116143 | JGI IMG/M metagenome (GOLD analysis project Ga0154839, IMG submission 116143) | Deltaproteobacteria bacterium RBG_16_47_11
TCCCGCCCAAAATGACAAAGATCTCTCCTTCGGACACCTCAAAGCTGACATCCTGGAAAATGGTATTGCTTCCAAAGCGGGCTGTCAAATTCTCAACGACAATGATCGGTTTTCTGTCTGATCTTTCCATTTCAAATATAGGTGAATAGGATGGCGAATGCCGAATCGGTCACTATAATGAGAAAGATGCCGGCGACTACCGCTGAAGTCGTTGCCGATCCTACCGCCTGTGCTCCCCCTCTGACCTGGAACCCCCTTTGACAACCAATCCCAGCAATCAACACCGCAAAGACGACTGATTTCACCAAGCTCTTAAAGATGGAGGTCACACTGATGACCGTCATGGTCTCCTGAACATAAGTATAAACCGTCAAATCGAGCCCGAGGACCCCTACGACCAAACCACCGCCAATGCCAAAAAAGTCCGAATAGAGGGTGAGTATGGGGACAGCGACCATGGTCGCCAGAACCTTGGGAACCGCGAGAAAGTGCGTGGGATCAAATCCCATGGTCACCAGGGCATCGACTTCTTCGTTGACCTTCATCGTTCCTATTTCTGCGGCGAAGGCTGATCCTGAGCGACCTGCCACAATGATGGCCGTCATGATTGGCCCCAGTTCCGAGACCATGGCCACCCCTACCAACGAGGCCACATAGATGTTGGCTCCAAACTGTTTCAGCTGCAGGGAAGACATGAACGCGATAATTAGGCCGAGGAGAAAGCTGATGAGACCTACGATCGGAAGCCCCTCCACACCGGCCCTTTTCATATAAAAGAAGACATCCTCCCACCGCACCGCTCGGGGGTGAAAAGAAGATCTGCCCAAAGCCGTGAGGAGGTCGCCTAAAAAGGTCATGATGGAGACGAAGTCATTCAAAATCCTGAGGCTCCCCTCTCCAATCTGTTCGATGATGTTCGACTTCTTTTCACTGACAAGGGGTTTCATGGAGAGGGCCTCTCGGTTGATCAGGCCCATGATCCTCTTGGCTTCTTCAGTCACATGAACAAACTGGAGAGAAATGGATCTGGCCTTTGCCCCATCCTCCAGTTGCAAAAGTCCCAGAGCTCCTGCACTGTCGAGATACTCCACCTTTGAGAGGTCTACCCTGAGGCTTCCGGGAGACATCTTATGGATCAGGTCGTCCGCTTCGGATACAAAGAGATGTAGGTTCCCGACCTCGATCCGACCTGACAGAGAGAGGAGGACTTCTCCTCCTTCTTCTTCTTCGCGCACACGGATGTTGTAAGTTTTTTGAGAATCCATGGTGTTGTTTGCTCAAATCGAGGGCCAAGAGTTGCTTGGTATTTTACAGAAATCCTTTGGGTTTCTTGGGCTGAAGTTTTTCTTCGGATGGAATACTCTCTTTCCCTTTTTTCCCTTCTTCAATCCTAAATCCAGACTCATCCAGGATAAATTTGTCATCGCCAGGGTCAGGTTTAAACTCTAACTCGAGCTTCTTCGCTTCCTTAATATACGACCCGTCTTTCAGACGGATCTCCCCATTCGGCACGACGACAATAGCTGATTCTCCTTTGACAGGGCACCTCTGTTCGCAAAATCCACAGCCATTGCACTTGGAGGCAATGACCACAGGACGTCGATATCCTTCCACGGGACGGAAGACAATAGCGTTATAGGGGCAGATCTCATCGCAGATGAGACATATCTTGTTCTCAGCCCAGACCAAGCACATCTCCTTCCGTAAAACAGCCGTACCCACCTTGGCATGGTTTTTTTCTTCCATAGGAAGAGAACGAATTGCTTGCGTGGGACAGACCTTCCCGCAGACATTGCAGTTCTGATCGCAAGGGGCCAAACGAGGGTCCATCTTTGGCGTCCAAAGACCTGAGAACCCTGACTCCCAGAGACAGGGTTGCAGAGTGTTCGTCAAACAAGACTTCATACACTCCCCGCAGCGAATGCAAGTGCGTAAGAATTCAGTCTCAGGGATTGCTCCGGGGGGTCGAATAAGCTGGAATTTACTCTGCCTGAGGGTGAAAGGAGTCTGGGTTGCTACAAACCCAACTGCGAGCCCTCCAGCCAAAGAGTGAACGAATCCTCTCCGGGAAAAATCTACCTTCGAATATTTTCCACCTATCGAAAGAGAAGCAGGAAAAGTGATCGCATTCTGTGGACAGACTTTAGCACATGTCCGGCACTGGGTACATTCAGGAAGACGGGTTCCCCTTGGATCTTCAGTGACAGCTCCCATGGGACAGGCTTTCTGGCATTTCAGACATTCATTGCAATCTTCATTGACCCGGCGTTTAAGAAGTCCGAGAGGTGAGATCAAGCTGAGAAAGGCTCCTAATGGGCACAGATAGCGGCACCAAAAGCGCGGGACGAGACGATTAAGAGCAATGATCCCTCCAAAGATCAGTAGTGTGATAGCAGTCATATAATAGACAGACTGAAAATAGTGGAGGTGAGATAGGGCAACCCATCCAAGGGCCTGAAACAAGGGGCGGAGCAAATCCAAAGAGAGATTGATCACGGTAATTGCCAGAGGATAAATGAAGAAAGTATAAAAGCGCGTGAGAAGGGACAGGGGGTCCATGAGAAAGGCCAAGGAGAGGCCGGTCAGCGCAGCGACTATAAAAATGACTAGTAAAAAATATTTCACTCTTCGAAAGCTGGCTTCAGCCTTAAGACCCAACCGTTTTTTCTTTCGGAAGAAAAGAAAGTCCAGAAAGTCAATCGAGGCCCCCATCGGGCAAACATAGGCGCAGAAGAATCGGCCAATGACAAGCGTAACCCCGATGGTGATGATCGACCAAAGGGCTCGACCAATGATCTCCCTGGCAGCGAAAACGGCATTCATCCCCAATAGGGGATCTAATCGTAAGTAGATATCTGCTGGAAGCCAATTTGGCAGTTTATACGTGGCAAAGGCAAAGAAGACCGAAAAAAGGAAAAGGGACAGGGCCTGGATGAAAGTCCTCATGCTTTCTCCTTGAGGATTTTAAGCTGATCGATATCGATCTTTCCAAGACCCTTTTGGTGAGCGACCAGCAGATGCTCAACCTGTCGACTCCTGAAGTTCTGCCCGTACCATGGAACAATGCTCACCCCGTAAGAATCCACGGCAACGGGATCGATCCCTGCGACGATGAGATTTGGCTTTTTCACCTCTCCGGGTCCACCCGGTCCACCCGAAGCCAAAGCCCGGGTAGCATCAAGGATGGTGAGCTGCGGCTTGATGACTGTAGCCAAATCTGCTATCGCTTGGTTGATATTGTATTGAGAGTGAAAACTCTCTCGATCCCAGATCATGCCCATGAGTCCCTTCAAGCCCAAGCTGACACCTGTGGCGGAGTGGGATTTAGCGACAGGAATGTTGATCAGCACATGGCCGTCTAAAATCTCTTTAAAGACCTCTACACGTTCTAACACTTTTCCCTGGGGAATTTTAATCTCACCAAAAAACTTTCTCTCTTGAAGGGCAAGAACATGAACACCGGGGATGTTCTTACAGGCCTCTCGAATTCCAGTTCTCTCAAGGCAGAGTTCTGCCCTCTGCAACGTATGATCCAAAACTAACACCTGCTGGGCCCCCGCTTCCATACAAGCCTGAGCTATTGTAGCAACAACCAAAGGATGAGTGGTAGCGCTGAAATCAGGAGTCCTTGCAAAGGACATGTTAGGCTTTAGGACGACCCGCTGCGCGTTTTTGACAAAGCGAGAAATGCCTCCAATAGCCTCCAATGCCTTTCTCGTGGCAGCGACAGGTTGACCGGAAATCACCGCAAGGTCATATTCTTCTTTCGCCAATGAGAAAGAAGGCCCGCCAACAAGACCTAATGCTGTTCCTGCGGCTGCGATCTTCAGGAATTTACGACGCGTCATCCCTCGTTTACATCCACTCATGTAAGATCCCTTCTCCTTTCAAAAAGGCACTGTGCATAGCATTCCTTATTCCGTATTCCGTGATCCGCAATCCTAAATATCCTTTTACCCAATAAACTCCGTCGGGACCTCTCTTAACCTGACCACATCCCGGATCTTCCTTGAAACATTGAACCCAATCGAGCATTTCACCGGGCACGATGTACAATCCTCGCAAACCCTGTCTGGAAGATTCAAGGACAAAACGAGATCTTGAGCATGCCCAAGATTTCGGTAGCCATAAGTATACATATAAGCCCGCATCAAATCAGGGATAGGCAGTCCCGCGAGGCACTGCCCCAGACACTCCCTGCAACCCTGGCAGTATAGGCTGGGGAGAGAGGCCTCCTTCTGCAACTCCATTTTCTCAGGTTCCGTGAGGGTCAGATCTTCCATGACGGAGAGGTCGATTTCCATTTGTTCAAAAGTGGTGAACCCAGGAACTACCGTGTGAACGTTTGGATCCTGAAGAATCCATTTCAGTGAAGCGGTGATATTTCTTACTGTCGGCGGTTGTTGATAGCCACCCCGGATCGCTTTCATCCCTACAATTCCAACACCCGCCTGAGAGGCTTTCGCAATGGCATTTCTCACTTCTCCGTAATGTTTCTGTTTGAAGTTATAGGCCGTTAAAATGACATCATAGGCTTTCGAATCGGTGGCAGCATGAATGACCTCCGGTTCGTTCCCGTGAGTGGAAATACCAGTAAATCGGATCTTCCCGTCTTTCTTTGCTTTATCGAAGGCTTTCAAAACCGGTTCAAAAGCGACCGATTCTTTCCTGGTCACATCGTGTTGATAGAGGATGTCTACATAATCGACGCCCAGACGTTTCAAACTGAGATCCAGTTTCTTGAGAAACTCCTCGGTCGTTGCGCCTTCCATGTAGAGACCCGTCGTTCGGTCCTGGGGGAGATTCACCTTGCTCCCGATGTAATAGGACTCTCGCGGCCGCCCCTTGATGACCCCTCCGATCACTTCCTCATTTCGACCTCCCATATAGGCATGGGCAGTGTCCAGAAGTAAAACGCCCGAATCCAGAGCCGTCCGGATAAGGTTAGGATTATCAGTAAGCATCACCCCCATGTTAATCGCAGGAATTTTCAACCCCGTTTTCCCGAGGGTACGATAAACAAACTTCCTCTCTTTTTCTTTGCCCTCGACCATCTTCATTTCCTGTTTTTTGTCAATCGAAGGGAGGAAGAATAGCCCTCCAAACCCAGCCAGAGTTGATTTCATGAAGTCTCTTCTGCCTACCAACTTTCTTCCCATGGTCCCTCCCCTTTCTCCCCCCTGTCCGCATAGCACATTTAAACTTTATGCACCTTAGACACTTGTCACTTTCTTTTTTGTAGTCCTTCTTCAAAAAGTCTGAGGTATTTTGATCGTAACGCTAGGTCCTTCGCGTTAAATATACCCCAAATATATTCACCTTTCCAGCATAGGTCGATTTCTCCGTGGTAAGGATCCGATATGTTAAAAAGACCTTCTGAAATATTCTGCCCAGGATTTCTGGTTCGCTGAAGATATTTTTCGATCATATCCTTGCAGTCACCTTTTTCGGCACTTTCAATGACAAAGAGTTTAAATGTTGTCCCGGAAAGCGAATAGTCCGCGGTAAAGGCAGAATGTAAGAACGAATAACCCAGAAAGTTCTTACTAATAAATTTTTCAGAATTCTTCTTTTTTCCTTCTTCGGGGAAGGAAGACAGAATGGAGGGAAGTGCTCCTCTCTCTCCCAAGGTTTCAGAAACTTTCTTAGCGAAGGCAATCAGAATCTCTCGGTCATCAGGTCCGGTGTTGAAGCTGTTTATCTTCACATAGTATGGACCTGCCACAAAGTTTAGAACATTTGCTTCGATATAACTCTGAGCTCCGATATCGAGAAAGTTTGCATCGGAGAGACGTTCCTGGCTGTAGATTCCAAAGGCATGAATGGAAGTCCTATGGCGATAGACCTCAATGGTCACAGAAGCCTTCTTCTCATTCGAGTATTCTGCCACCTTTAATTCCTGAAAATCGTACGTCAAATAGAGATCGGCTCCTCCATTGATGTATTCGAAAAGAGTTTTTGGTGTGAAGGTCTGGATTTCCCCTGATTGTTTCCAACCCGTTACTTCAGGAAAGGCGAATGCCTTCCAATCAGAATTTGAGGCCCATAGCGGATGGACTACTCCCAACGTCAAATAAACGAACAAGAAGCAAGAGACAAGTTGTCTTTCTTTCATCTTTTTCCTTCCTTCCAGTTCATACTTTATTGTGTCATTGTTACGAATCAAGCCTTAACCCGCCCGTTGCATCAACGTCCCGGGGAGGTAAGCTCTTAATCCTGGGATTATTTTGAAAAGTTAGGTTTGATTTAAATCATAAAAGGGAACGACGAGCTAATCAATAGACAATTAAATTTCCCGCCACAAACAGGCGAGTTTGGCGTCCCTCCTTCCCCATCCTTGATCCCATTCTTCAAGCTTGTGTGGGATAGGACAAGGAAGTTGAGGATATTGCAGAGATGGAATCCATTGATTGAATCATCACGGCGATTCGCAGGATATTTATGATCTTAATTTATCAAAGACAAAGGTACGGTTTAGTAGGAAGTGGGCGGAAAGCATTCATGGAGCAACTTATGCAGCCTTCTGTTCTGCCAGCCATGTTTTGATGCGTTGTTCTATTTGGTCTCTCACTTCCCGAAATTTTCCCAATTTTTCATCCTCCGGCCCCTTAAAGGCTGAAGGATCTTCAAACAACCACCGTAGTCTTTGTCCAATTCCGGGAAATGTGGTGGGGCAGCTTGCTTCAGCTTCGTCGCACATGGTAATCAGGTATCCAAAGTGTACCTTACCCATATACTCCTTGATGTGTTTGGAGCGCTGACCGCTGAGACTTATTCCTACCTCTTCCATGACGCGTTCAGTGTATGGAGTGATGCCTTTCGGCTCAAGTCCAGCACTATATGCTTCAAACTCATCTCCCCCGTATCTTCTCAGGAATGCTTCAGCCATTTGACTGCGAGCTGAATTACCTGTGCAAAGGAATAGAACCTTTACTTTGCTCATAAAATATTTCTCCCCTCACCCTCTTCTTTAGCATCCGCGTGATGCTTGATCACACGGGCGTCTAGCATAAAGATGACACCTTCCGCAATATTTGTAGCGTGATCCGCAATCCGTTCCAGACATCGGCACACAATCATTAGATGGACCGCTCGGGTAATGGTCTTTGGATCGGACATCATGTAGGTGAGGAGCTCTCTTACCACCTGATCATTCAACCCGTCGACCAGATCATCCCTCTCGCAGACAGAACGGGCCAGTTTGGAGTCGTGGTTCACAAAGGAATCGAGGACGTCTTTGACCATGGATTGGGCGATCTCAGCCATTTGGGGGATATCGATATAAGGCTTGAGCTGGGGTTCCTGATTCAAGGAGATCGCTCGCTCGGCAATATTCACCGCCTGGTCACCCATCCGCTCAAGATCGGTAACGATCTTCATGGCAGAAGTAATGAAGCGGAGGTCGACGGCCATGGGCTGCCTTAAAGCCAAAAGCTTCAAACACATATCATCGATGGCGATTTCTAATTTGTTAATTCGATCTTCAAACCCAAACGTCTTCTCGGCAAGATCGGAATCTCTTTTAGTTAAAGATTGCACAGCATCGCGGATTGCCTCTTCCACAAGGGTGGCCATCTTCAAGAGGTTCTCCTTCAGTTCTTCTAACTCCTTCTGAAAATGTGTCTCTGTTGCCATCATTCCCTCCCCCTCCTCCACTCCCTTCGTCCCTCCCTCTGCCTGTTGGCCCCCTGCCTACCGGCAGGCAGGCATAGCCGAGACAAGGGAAGTGAGATGAAATTTTTTAACCAAACCGCCCGGTGACGTAATCTTCCGTCCTTTTGATACCCGGCTTTGTAAACATTTTTTCTGTGCGATCCACTTCGATCAGCTCCCCCAAATAGAAGAAGGCCGTATAATCAGAGACCCGGGCAGCTTGCTGCATATTATGGGTCACAATGACGATGGTGTATTTCTTTTTCAATTCCTGAATCAGTTCCTCGATCTTCTGAGTGGCGATAGGGTCTAAAGCCGAAGCAGGCTCGTCCATCAAAATCACCTCGGGCTCCACAGCCAAGGCCCTGGCAATACAAAGCCGTTGCTGCTGTCCCCCGGAAACCTCCATGGCCGAATCGTGCAGCCGGTCCGCAACCTCATTCCAAAGGGCGGCATCCTTCAGGCTCTTCTCAACCCGGTCAGCGATCTCCTTTTTGGAACAGGAGCCATTGATTCTTAGCCCGTAGGCCACATTCTCAAAGATCGTTTTAGGAAAGGGATTCGATTTCTGGAAGACCATCCCCACCCGGCGACGAATCTGTACCGGATCCACTTCTGGGGCATAGATACTCTCTCCGTCAAGTAAGATCTGACCTTCTACCCGTATCCCTTCAACCACGTCATTCATACGGTTCAAGCATCGAAGAAAGGTCGTCTTTCCGCATCCCGATGGCCCGATCAGAGCGGTCACCCTGTTTGCCAGGATTTCAAGGTTGATATTCTTCAGTGCTTGAACACTTCCATAATAAAAATTGAGATTTCGGACGGACATCTTCATATGCTTATCCATTTTTTACCCTCTCATCTTCTGACGATAGCGATAGCGGACCCAGATGGCTGAAAGATTAAGGAGCAGGATCAGGGCCAGAAGCACGAGGGCCGTTCCATAAGCGATTGGTCGGACTTTCTCAATGGCATGATGTTGTGTAGCCAGGATGTAAAGATGATAGGGCAGGGCCATGAACTGGTCAAACAACGATTTCGGTAGATGAGGCAGAAAGAATGCGGCCCCTGTAAAGAGGATGGGGGCTGTCTCTCCGGCCGCCCTGGACAAACCGAGAATCACACCGGTCATCATCCCCGGGATAGCATAAGGCAACACATTCGTTCGGATTGCATGCCATTTCGTCGCCCCTAAGGCGAGGGCACCTTCGCGGTAAGATTTTGGCACGGTCTTTAATGCTTCCTCACAGGCTGTGATCGTCCAGGGCAGGGTCAAGAGGCCCAAGGTCAACCCCGCTGAAAGAACAGAGGTTCCGAATCGAAACATCTGAACGAAGACCACGACTCCAAAGAGGCCGTAAACAATCGAAGGCACCCCGGAGAGGTTTCGGATCGCCAATCGAATCAGACGGGTTATTTTTCCAGGCTGGGCATATTCATTAAGATAAATGGCCGCGAACATACCTAAGGGGACTGCAAAGATCACCGTAATGATACTCACCATGAAGGTTCCCATGATGGCAGGGAAAATTCCCCCTTCCGTCATGCCCATCCGGGGTGGTTGGCTTAGAAACTTCCAGGACAGAATGCCCACTCCCTTGATAAAAATATCGAATAATATTACCCCCAGAAAGAACAGGACCAAAATCCCTGCCAGATAAAGCATTAAAAAACCAAGTCTTTCAGTCCATCGCTTTTTCATCTTTCGACCTGCTGATACTTCTGCAAAATGATATCAGATACCAGATTCACCAGAAAAGTCATGACAAAGAGAACGAAGCCGATGACAAACAGAGCATAATAATGGGTGGTGTTATACGGAACTTCACCTAATTCGATGGCGATCGTTGCAGTCATGGTCTGAATAGCATCTAAGAAATTGAAGGTTAACGCCGGGGCATTGCCTGTGGCCATCAGAACGGTCATCGTCTCACCAATGGCCCGACCCATGCCGAGCATGATCGAAGCGATAATTCCTGACAGGGCAGATGGGACCAGTACACGAATAAGGGTCTGCCAGTCGTTGCCCCCGAGGGCTAAGGAGGCCTCCTTGTAAGAGTTAGGAACTGCCCGAAGAGCGTCCTCCGAGAGGCTGATAATCGTAGGCAGCGACATGATGGCGAGCAGGATTGATCCATTTAACGCATTCAATCCATTGGATATCCCGAACAGTCTGGCGATCAAAGGATTGACCAAGATAATGCCAAGAAATCCCACTACCACCGAAGGGATACCGGCCAGTATCTCGACCGCGGGTTTTAAGATCTCCCGGACCCGGCTGGAGGCCACCTGAGAGATATAAGCGGCACAGGCCACGCCCAGGGGGACGGCAATGACTAAAGCCCCGAAGGTGACCATCAGGGTGCTGGTGATTAAAGAGAGAATACCATATTGGGGGGTGGAGTATGC
>Ga0154839_1054_pt1 | contig 10021 bp, 13 predicted proteins | sample Rifle2008BG16ft_FD_116143 | JGI IMG/M metagenome (GOLD analysis project Ga0154839, IMG submission 116143) | Deltaproteobacteria bacterium RBG_16_47_11
GAAGTGATCGTTTCGAGAGGAGAACTGGTCGAAATCGGGGGGGCTTTTCGAATCCCCGATGTCATGAAACGAAGCGGGGCTTTGCTCAGGGAGGTCGGGACGACCAATCGTACTCACTTCGACGATTACCAGAAGGCCCTTGGCCCTCACACGGCTCTGCTCTTGAAAGTCCACACTAGTAATTTTAGAGTGATGGGGTTCACCTCCGAAGTCTCTCTCCAAGATCTGGTGCAACTCGGGAGGGAACATCAGATTCCTGTCGTGGATGATTTAGGAAGCGGCTGTCTCGTGGACCTCTCCCAATATGGATTAGAAAAAGAACCTACTGTTCAAGAAACCATCAAAACCGGTGTGGATGCGGTCACCATTAGCGGGGATAAGCTCCTTGGAGGCCCACAGGCGGGAATCATCCTGGGGAAGAAAAAAATTCTGGACCTCTTTAAAATCAATCCCTTGACCCGAGCCCTCCGGATCGACAAGCTCACCTTAGGAGCTCTCGAGTCTACCCTCCTCCTCTACCTCGACGAGAAGAGAGCCATGGAAGAGATCCCCACTCTTAGGATGTTGAGTTTGGATACAAAGAGGTTAAAAAAAAGAGGGAAGCAGTTGCTGAAAAGGTTGTCGGGGATGACGGATGAAAAGGTGACGCTCTCTTTGAAAGAGGCTGTCTCTCAAGTGGGCGGGGGGGCCCTTCCCCTTCAAGAACTTCCAACCATGGCCGTTGCCATCAAACCTCTTCACTTTTCCGTGAACAGCCTCGAAGAAAATTTACGGAAGGGGGATCCTCCGATTATTTCTCGAATCAGCAAAGAAGAATTGATTCTGGATATGAGAACCGTCTTCGATGAAGAGATCCCTCTTTTGGCCGCCGGAATTGAGAAGGCATTGAAATATCTCCAGCCGCAGTGATGCAAAATTCCATAAAGAATAACTTCCAAAATCCCCCCACCCCCCCTTTGCTAAAGGGAGGGGAGGGGAGATTATCTTTCTCCATTCAAGTCATGGAAAAGGATCACGGAAGGCGCCTCGACCAATTTCTCTCGGAAGCCGATCTCAATCTCTCCCGTTCTCATGCAAAAAATTTGATTCAGAAACATCACATCCTTTTGAACCAAAAACCGACCAAACCCAGCGCACATCTAAAAGCGGGTGATAGGATCTCAGGAAATCTCCCCGCGCCTGAATCGTTTTCTCTCCAACCAGAACCCCTTCCCCTGACCATCCTGTATGAAGATCCGTCCGTCATCGTCATTGACAAGCCGTCCAGTATGGTTGTTCATCCTGCTTATGGAAATCCTTCCGGCACACTGGTCAATGCCCTTCTTTATCATTGTAAAGATCTCGCCGGTATTAATGGCGTCTTAAGGCCAGGGATTGTGCACCGATTGGACAAGGATACATCTGGTGTGATGGTCGTTGCTAAAGAGGAGGAGGCTTTCCATCATTTGACCAAACAGTTTAGAAACCGGACTGTGGAAAAGGTCTATTTAGCCATTGTCTACGGAAGATTCGGCCAGAACGAAGGCTTAATCGATTCGGCCATCGGAAGACACCCCAGTGAGAGAAAGCGGATGTCCACTCGGACTAGGAAAGGAAGGGCGGCGGTCACCCGTTGGAAGAAGGTTGAGGAATTTGATAGCTGCACACTCCTTGAGATTTTCCCTCGGACCGGCCGAACCCATCAGATCCGAGTGCACCTCTCCTCCATTGGTCATCCCGTGTTGGGAGACCCTCTATACGGAAGAAAAGGTAGACCCGGGGCGATCCATGACCCTGTTTTGAAAGAGTGTGTGAAGAGATTGAATCGCCAGGCCCTTCACGCCAGACGATTGGGATTCACCCACCCTCGAACAGAAGAAAGGATGCAATTTGTTTCCCCCATCCCTCAAGATATGAAAGAAGTGTTGGAGTGGTTGAGGTCAAAGGCCAAACATGGATAAGAAGGATGAGCCTTCAGTATCCATTATCCAATTTTCCAGCATTCCACTATTCCATTATTCCATCCGGAGAATAAATTGAACACCCTTGACCGATCTGCTCTGGAAATAAAGAACAACCTTCCTTATTTCGAAATTCCTGAGTTCGCCAAAATCAGATGGGTGCGGCATGCCTTTCTAACTCGCCAGGGAGGAGTGAGCCTTTCCCCCCATGATTCGCTCAACCTGAGCGATAAGAACGGCGACCGGGAGGAATTTGTCTCAAAGAATAAGAAGATCATTGCCGAAACCTCTGGTTTTGATCCGAACCGCTTGATTCTCCTCGATCAAATGCACCAGGACCGGATCCTTCTTCTGGAAAAACCAACCCCACCCCTCTCCTCCCCTTTAGAATATGATGCGCTGATCACGAATTCTCCTAATACATTCCTGGGCATTCTCACTGCAGATTGCCTTCCGATCTTTGTTGCCGATCAAGAAAAGAAAGTGATTGCTGCGATCCACGCCGGAAGGCAAGGAACAGCTCTCCGCATCACAGCAAAGGCTTTGAGAAAGATGAAGGAAGAGTTCGGTTGCCTATCGAAAGACCTCCTCATCGCCATTGGCCCCTCCATAGGGCCTTTCTGTTATGAAATCGATGAAAAGGTATTTCAGCAGGAATGGAAACCCTTTTCAGCCTCAAGAGGAGCAGGAAAGTGGACGGTGGATCTCGCCCAGATCAATATCGGTCAGATGAAGAGAGAAGGGATTGAGGAAGAGCAAATTTCTTGGATAAATCTTTGCACCCACTGCCATAGCGATCTCTTTTTCTCGTATCGAAAAGAAAGCCGGACGGGAAGACAACTTTCCTTTATTGGAATATTGGAATAATGGAGTGTTGGAATAATGGGTTTGTCTTCATTATTCCATCATTCCACCATTCCACCATTCCATTACTCCATATGGTTGGCACAAAAATCGAAGCTCACATCAATCAAATCGGTAGGGGAAATGGAAAGCATTCTCCTAGAAGTCTATCTTCAGCCCAAGTCGTCCAAAAATGAGGTGGTGGGCCCCTATCGGGATGGGATAAAGGTGAAAGTGACTGCTTCACCTGTTGAGGGAAAGGCGAATGAGGCTCTTATTCGTTTCCTGGCTAAGGGATTAGGAATTTCCCCATCTTGTATTGAAATCATCAAGGGCCTTCATTCCAGAGAAAAAACATTAAGAATTTCGGGTGCCACTCTTGATAAACGGCTTGACTTCAACAGAAAAATCTCTTGAAGGCAGAAGGTCTGAGAGTATTTTCCGTCGGATTCTCTGCACATTCTTGAATCCCTGTTCAAATAAACAGGGTATTCCTTTTCAGGCCAAATGGGACTTTACTTCAGTGGGGTGCGGATGTGGTTTGGTTCCACCGGTGGTCAAACGGAATGATCATACCGCTTTTTCAATCTGAACTTAAATGCTTTTCTGGCAAGACGTGGGTGACAGTGCCCGTGAAGAGTTCCGCTGTCTCCATCATCATTTCTGAAAGGGTCGGGTGAGGATGAACGGTGAGCCCAAGATCTTGTGCAACAGCTCCCATTTCTATTGCTAGGGTGCCTTCTGAGATCAACCCCTCCACGTTTCGACCACAAATTCCTACTCCCAGTATTCGACCTGTTTCAGGGTTAAGGATCATTTTGGTGACTCCATCCGAGACACCCATGGTTGTCGCACGACTGGAAAATTTCCATAGATATCGTTCCACCTTTATATTCCGGTTTTCTTTTCGAGCCTGCTCCTCCCTTAATCCCGCCCAGGCAACTTGAGGGTCTGTATAAACGACCGCCGGAATGGCCTGAACGTCAAAGGCCGACGGCTTCCCCTTGATCACTTCTGCTGCCACCTTCCCCTCCCGAAAAGCTTTGTGAGCTAGCAGAGGCCCTCCCGCTACGTCCCCAATGGCAAAGATGTTGCCATCGGTGGTGCGCCGCTGTTCATCCACGATCACAAAGCCCTGCTCGTCCACCTTCACTCTGGTTTTCTCCAGGCCGATCTTCCCCGAATTAGGCTTTCGGCCGATAGCAATGAGTACTCGATCAAAGGTTTGTTCAGCCTTATTCACCTCCCCCTCAAATTTGACATCCACTCCATCGTTGAGTTCTTTAAGCGACAAGACCCTGGTATTGCAATGAATGGCTTCAAAAATCTCCTTTAGCCTGAAAAGTAATACATTCGTCAGATCCTCATCTGCACCTCTTAGCAGTCTATCGCCATGGACCGCTACGGTGACCCGACTTCCCAAAGCCGCGTAAATTGTACCCATCTCCAGACCAATATAACCGCCGCCCAGTACGAGCAGTGACCGAGGGATCTCGGGTAATTCCAGTGCACCAGCCGAATCCATGATACGACTCCCTTTCACGAAGGGAATGTTGGGAAAAGGGGTTGTGTAAGATCCGGTCGCTATGATGGCATGGCGAAAACGGATCTGGCTCACCTCCGAGTTCTCTAATCGTACCCGATCAGACCCGTCGAAGATTGCTCTTCCTTGCACCAATTGAACCTTGCGTCGTTTACTCAAGGTGAGGAGTCCACTCGTCAGTTTGTCGACAACCTGATCTTTCCACCCTCGTATTCTATCGAGATCGATCTGGGGTTTATCGAATTTTACGCCCATCTCTCCCGAGCGTTGGGCATCGAACAAAAGCTCGGCCAGATAAAGGAGCGTTTTGGAGGGAATACACCCCCGAAACAGGCACTCACCCCCCGGCCGTTTCTCCATATCTACCAGGGTAACTTCCATCCCCAGATCCGCTGCCCGGAACGCGGCCGAGTAGCCTCCGGGTCCCGCACCCACAACGAGAACCTCGGTCTCGTGGTTTGGCTCTTTCATATTTATGATATCCTCCCTTTAGCATTAAATAAAATCGACGACGCCTTACTCTTGCATGCGTCCTCTCGTAATTTTCTCTTGATTTCTCACCCTCTGCGCTGCGTTTTTCCCCGTCCTGTAGGAAGGGATGACTTCGTGCATACACCTCCATGATATAATTGGTATTAAGAGAAAATCAACATGATTAGAATATTTCAAAAACCTTCAATCGATAATGGGATAAAACATGTATTTTCTTCAAAAAATGACGGTATTTGTGAAATCAATAAAAGGAGGTTAGCTTTGTCATTTCAAAAAAGAAACTTATTTAAGAGTTTGAAAATACTAACAGTGACAAAATGTGCATTCGGTGTGGATTTGACAATCATCATCACCTGCATGATTGGTATTTGTTTTCGAGAATTGAATGGAATATAGATGATTTTATTTGCTGAATGTGGACTGCGGAATGCAGGGTCTAAATCTCGATTCCGCCTAAGACTCCCACGCTTCTCTATAGTAATAATATCAATAGGGGAAAAGAGTCGATCTGGCGGTCTGGTCAGAAGAGGAGCGTGGGTGAAGGATTTACGGGAGAGTGAAAAGGGAATACTCTTCTCAGACGCGGGCGATCTCCTTTTTAAGAAATATCTTCATCCCATTCCAGAAAACGAGTTAACAGGGATGGCCGGGAAGGCCCACCTCATCATCGAGAGCTTCAATTTAATGGGTTATGATGCTTTGGGAATTGGGGATGATGATTTAACCTTAGGGAAGGAATTTCTATTGGAAATTTCGAGGAAGGCTAACTTCCCATTCCTTTGTTCCAACCTTCTCGATGAAACATCAGGCAAAAATTGGGGTCCGGCATTCGCAAAAAGTTATTTCTTTTATCGCTGCCAAACCTCATTCTTAGGCGAAACCTATTCCAATATCCCCATATTCCGCATGGGTGGTCTAAATCCACACCTTTTTCTTACTGCATCTGTTTTTCCATCGAATGGGATCGTATATAATAAGTGCCCTTCCTTAAATTTTCATCATATCGCAATGCCATAGTTGCATCCTTACCAATCCATAGATACTCCTCTTTGTTAGTAAATGGCTTTGCTCCCACCCCGAATTTCTCAAAGACGGATTCCTTTAAAGCCTCAAAATCGGAGACCTGATCCATCATGACCATTCCAACATAAAACTTTCCCCTCCAAAAACCATATTGAATGGGTATCAGCTTCCCATTTTTTAATTTGTATCCATCGCCCGCTTTTAAATAAAAATGTATGCCCCCATGGCTCGGGTCTTTTCTGTAAGATTTCATCTGTTTGAGAGTTGACACCTCTGTCTCCCATTTGATCCCATTAAATCCCCCCGGCTCTGAACCAGGTTTAAAACTGACGAGCTTGCAGTTTTCATTCGGTGTATAGACCGGAGCCGCAGTGTTATGGGCACAACCCATCGCCGTAACAAGAGAGAAAGAAATCAAAATGCCAATTAATCTCTTCATGCTTTACCTCCTTTTTTGTTTTTGCAAAAAACCCCGTTTTTCTAACTTATAAATTCTAAAACAATTTAAAGCTTGAGAAAAGATTTTCTTGATAGTATTGATTCAAGAAATATGCCGAAGTTTATTTAAATTCCAGGTGGGGTCTCACTATTATTGATATTTAATCGTGATAATTCATGTAAAATGTGGCTTTATCTACTCTTCCAGAAGAAGTCAATATGTCCATTTTTGTTTGCTGATATGGCAAAATTTTAATCACCAATGATGGATGCAACTATCTTGACTTTAAAAGGAGAATCCATTAGGTTATACTTTGGAAGTGGACAGGTTCTGGTGGGCCTCCTGGACTTCAAATCCAGTGACGGGCAGAGATGTCCGTGGTGGGTTCGATTCCCATGCACTTCCGCCAAATTGTAACGGATTGCGGCCTGCATGTATAGGTGTGGGAGGCTTCCCAATAACATTCAAAAGGAGGAAAAAATGTTTGGAATAGGAATGCCGGAGCTGATCGTCATCTTGGTCATCATTTTGATCATTTTCGGTGCTGGAAAACTCCCTCAGATCGGCGAAGGACTCGGAAAAGGGATCCGAAACTTTAAGAAGTCAACGAAAGACAAAGACGAAGAGATCGACGTCAACCCCAAAAAGCCAGAAGAAATTTCTGACAAAAAGTGAACCCGCACCGTCTCTCAAGTTGCAGGACTTCTACTGGGAATATCCTCACCCAAAGGTGCGGGGTGAAAAGTCGATTACTCCTTACCTCCGATAAGAATGGGACATATTGCCTATATTGGAATTGGTTCAAACATCGACGATAAGTTACACCATTGTGAAAAAGCCATTTCTGAAATCTTAAAAACTGACCGGCACAAGCTTTTAGCAAAATCTTCGCTCTTTAAAACGCAACCCATGGGCTATACCTGCCAGGATTGGTTTGTCAACGGGGTCATAAAAATCGAGACCGATCTAGAAGCCCCTGAACTCCTCCACACGTTGAAGACCATCGAATCCCAAGTGGGTCGCACAGAATCCTTTCGATGGGGACCCCGAACAATCGATCTGGATATTCTCTTCTTCGATGATATTGAAATTCACACCGAGGAGCTCCAAATCCCCCACCCGCTCATCCAAAATCGTCAATTTGTCCTCATCCCCTTGGTTGAAATCGATCGAGATCTCATCCATCCCGTTTTGAAAAAAACCATTCAAGAGCTCTTAAGCAATCTCAAGGAGGATCAGGGGGTAGAGAGACTTTAAAATTGTTCGAATGAAATATCTTAAATTTCAAATTCCAAATTACAAATCCCTGCCTTCGCCCCCCAAACCGGGGGCTTCGCGCAGGCAGGCCAAATAAGCTCCAAATTCCAAATCACCAAGATGATTTTGTTTGAGATTTCAAATTTCGATCATTGGAAATCGTTTGTTGTTTGGTGCCTGGGCTCGGCTGCTTCTACGATATTGGCTTAATCATGATCAGACTCCTTCTATCGGTCCTTCTTCTTCTCCTCCTCTCTGCGATCCTTCGCTACCTTATTAAAGACATATTCACCCAGAGGAAAAAATTGAATCGAGACTTTGAGCCCGAAGAACTTATTCAAGATCCCTATTGCCAAACCTACATCCCAAAGCGAACTGCCGTGAGAAAAAGGGTGGGAGGAAAAGAGTATTATTTCTGCAATAAGGAATGTCTGAAAAAATTCCTAGAGAAAAAGGCATCTTAAGAAAAACCGAGAAACTCAAACACGGAGATTTAGATGAGAATTTGCTTCATTGATTCCCTCGACCGGTAAGGGTGAGTTTTGCTTGTTCGGAGCAAAGTTCAAAAAAACTGAAAAAAATATTGACAAACTCGATCATGTTCGATAGTATAAAAAGAGAGAGAGGTTTTGTATCCTTATAACGTTTGAAAGGGGGTGACTGTATGGACAAAAGGGTTTTGACATTTTTGTTTATTTTTGTTTTCTTTACCTTCTCTCTTTCCGGCTGTAATTATTTCAGCGCCAAGAAGGAGATCGCGAATGCTGAAAAGCTGCTTTCCGAACTGAAGGGGGCAGGAGGGGAGAAGAAAGTTCCCTATGAATACTGTAGTGCCGAGGGGTTTTTAGAAGTTTCCAAAGTTGAATTTAGCCAGAATGATTTTGGGCCAGCCAAAGCACTTGCAGAACGCTCCAAATCCGCCGCTCAAGCTGGATTAGCTGAAATCAAGAAAAAATAGTCTAGAAAAGAAGAGAGGGGGTGAATTATGAAGATGAACAGGAAATGGATGATCTTATTACTACTCATCCTGGGAGCAGTGATTGCCTCAGGATGTGCACCCAAAGCGACGGTAATCTCCTATAACGAGGCAAAAGAAGCCTTCCAGAAGGCCACCATTGCTGGAGCAAAAAAATGTGCACCTTGTCAATATGCGACAGCAGAGGCCAATCTTGCCTTGGCCGATCATGAAATGCAATACTATTGGAGAGAGATGGAGGATCTGGACACACACGCAAGAATTGTGAAGGAAAAGTCATTAGAAGCTCTCAAGCTCACACCTTGCGAACCGGCGCCACCACCGGAACCACCCAAACCAGCACCGGTGCCTCCGCCTCCCCCACCGAAGCCAGCTCCGGTATTTGACAACGTCTATTTTAATGAGAACAAGACGAATATTGATCCTGTAGCTGCCAAGGTGTTAGACGGAGACGCGATGATCCTGAAGGACAATCCGGGTATCAAAGTTGAAATCGGAGGTCACACGGATGCAGTAGGGTCGGAGATAGCGAAGCAAAAGATTTCAGAGAAGAGAGCGGAAAGTGCTAAGAAGTATCTGATGGATAAATTCAACATTTCGGGCGACCGTATGATCATCAAGGGTTATGGAAGCCAAAAGCCCATTGCTGACAATAAGAGCAAGGAGGGTCGCGCCAAGAACAGGAGAGTGGAATTTAGAGTGATTCCGTAACCAAATCCATCAATCCATGAAGGATGGACCTAAAGGTGGCAGGAAATAGTTCCTGCCACCTTTATTTGTTTGAAGAGCAGGATCGGAATCAAACTCTTTGTCGGTAGCGGCAGCCCTCGCGGGATTCGGAAGGCCCAAGGGATGGGGGGCATCGATAGCGTCTTCCCCCATTCCACGTTGACCGCTAAGGGAAAGATAGATTTGATAGGCTATTCTTGCAACGACAGAAGGCCTAAAGGCGACCGAAGATTCCTGGGCGAGAGGATTCATCGGAAGATCGGATGATATTTCACAGATGGGAATGGACGGGATGGGACGGATATCGGTATTGAAAGTCTTCGGCGGACTGGAAGAGGGTTCCTGAGAAACAAAAAAAGAGGGCCTCTTTTCAAAGGGCCCCCTTCCCTTCTCGTTTATTTCGGTTCAACCGTAATCTGCTTGGGTTGAATTTCCTGTTTTCTGGGAAGGACAACTCGAAGCACTCCATCCTTATAAGAAGCCCTAATTCCCTCCTGATCGATCGTTCTCGGGATGCTAAATGTCCGGCGAAAGGTTCCGTAGGGTCTTTCAATCTGAACATAGTTTTCTTCGGAAGACTCTTTGATAAACCTTCTCTCCCCTTGAATGATCAGGGTGCCTTCTTCTGCTCTAATATCGATCTCATTTTGATTCACTTCGGGGAGATCAACTTTCAAGATCACTTCGTTTCCTCTCTCCAAAATATCCACAGGAGGAGACCAAACTCCCCGACGGACTTCCTCTTTCCAAATACGAGAAAGAGTTTCGTCAATCAGTCG
>Ga0154839_1319_pt5 | contig 9997 bp, 10 predicted proteins | sample Rifle2008BG16ft_FD_116143 | JGI IMG/M metagenome (GOLD analysis project Ga0154839, IMG submission 116143) | Deltaproteobacteria bacterium RBG_16_47_11
TCCACATGGATCATTTCAAGGGCCTGCTCGGCTCTCTCGGGGGTTACCGCGGCGACCGCTGCCACAGCGTCGCCAATATAGCGGACCTTATCCTCCGTGAGGACACTCTGATCATTTATGGTTGAGCCAAGGATGCGGGAGTTATGGGGAACGTCTTTCCCCAGGATAATACCTGCAACCCCGGGGAGCTCTTTGGCCCGAAGGATATCGATATGGTTTATCTTTGCATGGGGATGGGGACTCCTCAGAATCTTCCCGTAGATCATCCGATCCAATTTGATGTCCGCCGTATATTTCGCATCCCCCGTGATCTTTTCAAAGACCTCCCTATTGGGAATCCGTTTGCCGATGATGTCAAACCTTTTTTTCTCATCCATTATAATAACGGGTGAATCCTTTCCTCAAATACTTTCTGTGAGACCTCGCATCCAACAAGGCCTGCCTGGAAGGTTTGGACATTTTATACATAACGACACAATAAATTGCCCATGCGATGTCATTCCTGCGAAAGCAGGAATCCATGAATTTCAAGATTGAAATTCAAAGACTGGATTCCGGGTCGAGCCCGGAATGACAATGAAAGAGGATAATTCTTTTTTGCGCGCAAATAGTTATGGCGCTCTATATAGATAATGATATTTCATTTCTGAGAAACTGCCCCGGCAGCTCCTTTTTCGTACGGTTTCACCAACTGTTCCACCACCCATTCCGTTGCTGCTTTGGCCGCCATCTCCAGCTTTGCTTGCTCGCTATAGATGTCCATGTGACCGGTTTTGGGAATAACAACCATTTTTTTCCGCGTCGATTGGATTAGATTGAAGGCCTTAATTTGGAAATCCCAGGGTGTATGTCTATCTCCCTCGGTCACAATCATCAGAACAGCCGTGTATAAGATTCTGTCCAAGTATCCCCACACATTATAATTCATCAGATTCTCAACCGACTCTATGGTGTTCCGATGCTCATGAAGAGGGGCAACCGTCTTTTGAATACGCGTAAAGACTTCATAGGTGTCCGGATATGGCCAAGCGGCAAGAACCTTCTCCGGATCGGTGGTTGACATCGGAATGTATTCAGAAGGCTTGCCTTCAAATCTCCTCTTCCTATCCTCCATAATGGCCTTGACAAGCCTGGGGAAACCGTTAAAACCGTGTGAACGCCTCGCGTTCGCATAACCATCCATCACACCGACTACGGATACAACACATTTGACTCTTGGGTCCGTGGCTGCCACAACTAATGTCGTACCACCGCTGAGAGAGATTCCGTATATGCCAATGCGTTCAGGGTCTACCTCCGGAAGTGTTTCAACGAAACTTATGGCATTTTTGTAATCTTCCATCTGCATGATATGATCAAAGTGCTGTCGGGGTTGGCCATCACTACCCCCGAAATTACGATAATCAAATACCAATGCGGCACAACCGGCTTTCGCAAACATTTCAGCGTAAAACGGCATAACAATTTCTTTGACGTAACACCAACCTCCAGCCAATACCATCACGGGATAGGGTTTCTTCCCTTCATCCGGTGTATAAAGCCATCCCCTGCAAGTTACGCCCTTGCTCTTAAATTCGATATCCCGTCTCATTTTTCATTCCTCCTATTTTGTCAAGCTTTTTGAGAATTCAGATTAAATCCCCTGCCCACCTCATGCCTTAACCTTACCCTTACGTTGTTAGAATCAGACTTCGCATCCAGGAAGTCCGCAGGAAATAAGGTGATCGCTGGGATAGTTGGTAATGACCTCACATCCGTTCTTTGTCACGACAACCATCTCTTCAATCCGAGCCGCTCCGGAACCGTCTTCTGCCCCGCACCATGTCTCAACAGCGAAGACCATTCCTTCTTTGATGGTCTGGGGAAAATCAAAAGAGAAGCGACGGGAAATAATCGGACGTTCCCAGAGCCCGATGCCAACCCCGTGACCATATTGCTGGAGGAAGGCCTCCTCCTCATTCCGGTAGCCAAACTCCTCGGCTTTGGGCCAGACCGAAGCGACGTCAGCTGTCGTCACTCCCGGCCGGATGACGTCGAGGGCATTACTGATCCACTTGGATGCTCTTTCATAAGCCTCTTCCTGGTACCTATTTGGCCTGCCACAAACGAAAGTACGGTAGTAGCATACCCGGTACCCCATGAACGTCACCAGGGGATCTGCAAAGACAATATCTCCTGGCTGAATCATCCGGTCCGAAGGTGTGTGCGAATGGGGTTGGCCTCGAGGTCCGCTCACAGCATGTACACTTGCGACCCGCTCTGCCCCGAGCTTAAAAAAATGGTAGTTGGCCAATGCCACCAGGTCATTCTCCTTCGTTCCCGGCCGAATCGCACGAGCGATTTCATTGTGAACGGCATCCGCCAACGAGGCCGTCTGCTTCATCAGTTCAATTTCATCCGCCGTTTTAATCTCTCGCGCATCGAGCATGGCCTGCGTTCCATCGGCAAGGGTGATTCCCTCTTTTTCCAGGGCCCTTTGCATGGGGAATTCCATTAAATCGATCCCCAGAGGCTCTTTTGCTACCCCGCAGTCTGTTAGTATCCTCTTCACCTGTTGAGCAAACTTTCCTTGCAGGTTCGTTTCCGGAGGCAAAGCTCCTTTTAAAATGGAGATGGGGGATTCCATCCGGTCTTCCATCCAGGGAGAGGAGATTCTCTTGGCCGGCACAGCAAGATCAAACAGATAGGGTTTCCCTTCCTTGGGACATAGACAATAATGAGCCAGAAAGTCTCTACAAACCTCGCCAAGGGTTGTTCCCGTAATGTACCGAATATTGTCCATGTCGAAACAGAGGACCGCTCCCAATCCGGCCGCTTTGATCGCTTTTTGAGCTTTAGATGGACGCTCCTGTCTTAAACGATGAAAATCGACACCGATCTCATAATCTTTGGCCAAGGTTCCCCATCTTGCTCGTGCATAAGGTCTATTATATTTCATCGCCACCTTCCTTTCTGGAGGTAAACCATCCCATTCTCGTAAATGGTGGTTGGCTCCACAATCCCCAGGGTTGCCGCTTTAACGAATCAACGACCACGCTTTCATTTCTTTTCAGAGGCGAGCGTTCCTCCCGCTGACCAACTGTCCTGCGGCATTGGTTCGAACACCACCCATATATATTCTTTAGGAATTTTAGTCGCCTTGTGGACGACCTCGGTAATTCCCTGAGCGATTTCCGCGCGGACTTCTTTCGTCTGAGGAAAACTCGTTACGCGTACGAATGGCATATTTCTCACCTCCTTTCCCCCATTAACCTGGTCCTGAAAAGGTACGAAAAAATCCAAAACTCCACAGATCGGACAACCTTTTTACACTCACATTTTCAATGTCCGCCTTCTACGATTTTGGAGATATCCCCTGTCCGGTCACCCTTTATCCAAATAATTTTACACCTTACTGACTTATTGGGGTCAAAATCCACATCCTTCTCGTTGGAAATCGTTTCTTGACCTCTTATTCCCACGCCTGGCTTTGTTGTACGAGTTCAAGGACGATACCATCGGGGTCACGAAAATAACACCACTTCCATTCGATCTTACCTGATTCCATATAGGAATTAATGGGAGCGTGAAACTCCACCCCGGCTTTTTCTAATTTTTCTCGCGTCTCCTCTATATTCTCCACTCTTAATGCTAAATGGGCCGATCCAGCAACGGAAGGGTTTTTGTGATAGGCCTGTGCCTTTGGGTCTTTATATTCAATGAATTCGATCCGTGTTCCCCCAATGTTCACGACGGCGAGATCAAGGTCCGCCTGCGGTTGATTTACACCCCATTTTGTCCCGAACACGCCTGTTCCCAAGGTGTCATATTTATTCCGGCCTCTCGACTGGAATTTGACACCGAGTATTTTGGTATAGAACTCAATCGTTCGATCCATGTTGGTTACTGAAAAGCTGAAATGATGAACGCCCGTGATCATTGTCTTCTCCTCCTTTCTTGAATATGAGCTATTGCACTGGGTAGCCCTCAAAAATGCGGTAAAGGAAATAGAATACTCCTATTCCCCTTGATCTGTGTTTCCTGGAACGCCCCCGACAACTCTGGCTTCTGAAGAGGACTCAGGGGACACACGAAGTGACGCCTGGGGCACATGGGGTGCCGAAATCCCGAGTTCGAGTCGAAAGATGTCATGACGTTGGTAATGACCCGCGAAATCGTGCACTAATTTGGCGCGTACAGCATCCGTTAGATCTGCATCAGCGTACAGGATTTCTTCGCCGGGTCCAGCGGGGCCAGCGAGAACCACGCCATAAGGTCCGATGATTGTCGAGCCGCCCAGGCTCTTTGGATCATCCAGATAGGCTCGGTCCGCGTCTGTCACCTCCATTATTTGGCGCATCTCATCCGTAATCGTTCCGCAGGCATTGATCACAAAACACTTGCACATATAAGAGATGCTCCGGCCGGTCAAAAGGGCTGTGTCGTACATTTTAGTCCAGCCAGGAAAGAAGTAATGGGGCCAACTTGCTATGTGGACGCGCATGTTCTGCGCAGCCAGAAGGTAGATGGCCAATGGATTAGAATTCTCTCCACAGATCAATCCGCCGATGGGTCCGAAATCAGTGGGGAAGGTCCGCATGCCATCGCTGGCTCCGGGTGCATGCACCAGCCGCTCGCCAACGGTAGGAACGAGCTTTTGATGAACTCCGAGGATCTCACCACGCCTGCTGATATATAACTGGCCATTAAACATCGTGCCTGTCGTGCCATGGCGACGTTCGCAGAACCCCATCACCACGTTACAATTTGCCCGGCGTGCTGCCTTGCACAAGGCATCGGTAGCTGGGCTCGGGATTTCAACCGAATTCAGGAACAGTCGAGTGGCAAGGTCGAGACTCATTTTACTCGTGGCAGGATAATGGTAGTACCAGATGGGATGACCGGGTATGAATCCCTCAGGGAAACCGACGAGATCGGCGCCGTTTCCCCCTGCCTCCTCAATGATACGGCAGGCTTTCGCCACAGTGGCCTCGCGGTCCAAGAAGACAGGCGCAGCTTGGACCGCAGCCAGACGGATCCGCGGGAAATCTTGGTTCGTTTGATTCATCATGATCCCTCCTTTCAAATAGCTTTGAAATGGTAGAAGGTACTATTTAGAGTCTGTCCATAAACTAACGGTTTCCAAAAAACTCGTCATTCCGGCGAAAGCCGGAATCCAGGGTTCCCGGTGAAAACCGGGATCCAGTCTATGAGACGGTTCGCGACTTTCGTCGGGACTGCGTCTGGATGCCCCCATATCAGAGTACGGGGCAGGCTCCTCAAGTCCGGCATGACGGAATAAGGTACTTTGTAAACAGGCACTATTTCTTATTTGGGAACTACACGTAAATAACTTAGACAACTGTCCCAATAACCAATACCGATTGTCCTGAGTCCCGCCCTGGCGGGATCGAAGAACACAAACTGTAGTGGAAGGCCTTGGGTCCGTTCGGGGAACGGGCCCAACATATTTCTCTGCAGGGTGTGATCTTTAATCATACCCTTTTTTTCTATTTTTTAGGAAGGTGAATCGCCATCTTCTCCCAGTCTAAGGCAGCCTCCGTCACAGCTTCAGAAAGGGTAGGATGGCCCTTAATGACCTCCCCCAGATCCTCAATCGAAGCCTCGACATTCATCGCCAGCAGACCCTCGCCGATGAGGTCTGTGGCATGCTCACCCAGGATATGAACACCGAGAATCTGTCCCAACTCCCTTTCTGCAATGATCTTTACAAACCCCTCGGGCTCTCCCATGGCCAAGGCCTTACCGCTGCTCAGGTAAGGAAATCTCCCAACTTGAATATCATATCCCTTCTGCCTCGCCTCCGATTCTTTCAAACCAACCGATGCCACTTCAGGGAAGGTAAAGACACAACTTGGAACTTTTCTGTAGTCCATTTGGCGTGGCTTACCCATGATATTTTCCACTGCGACAATGCCTTCTGCTGAGGCGGCATGGGCAAGCATCATCTTTCCAATGACATCCCCAATTGCATAGACTCCGTCAACGTTTGTCTCCATCCTGGAGTTGACCTTGATAAACCTCCCTTCCATCTGGACCCCGATCTTATCTAGTTGGAGCCCTTCCGTATAAGGGATTCTTCCCACTGCCATAAGGACCTTCTCACTCGAAAGGGTCTCCTTCTTCCCCTCCCGCTCGATCCCCACCTCCACCTTATCCTTTTCAGGGATTGCACTGAGCACCTTCGCCTGTGTAAGAACCATGATGCCCTGTTTCTCAAGAAGCAGCTTCAAACCCCGGATGACCTCTTCATCTTCGGTCGCGATGATTTGGGGAAGCATCTCAAGAATGGTCACCTTCGAACCCAGGCCACTAAAGAGGGTGCCAAATTCGACACCAATCACCCCTCCTCCAATGATGACCACTTCTCTTGGGATCTCTTTCAGGTTTACCACGTCATCACTTGAAAGGATCCTTTTCCCGTCAATCTTGACTGTGGGAAGGGAGGCTACCTGAGAGCCTGTGGCAATAATCACATTCCTTGTCTTAAAGGTTTCTACCTTTCCATTTGAAGAGACTTGAATGGTCTTGGAATCCAAAAATCTCCCTGTCCCCCTGACCATTTTGACCCTCTGGCTCTCGAGGAGGAGAGAGATGCCACGAATCATCGTTTCAACCACCCTGTTTTTCCGGGATACCATCTTTCCGAGGTCCATCGAAATCTTGGAACCCCTAATGAAAAGATCTGATTCTCTCACCTTCTTGTAAGTCTTCACATCGGATAAAAAGGATTTTGTGGGTATACATCCCCAGTTAAGACAGGTTCCTCCTAATTCACTTTTTTCAACCAATAAGACGCTTGCACCCATCTGTGCTGCTCGAATGGCAGCCACATATCCTCCCGGTCCTGCCCCAAGGAGGGTAACATCGTACCCCTCCTGAGACTGCTTTCCTGGAATTGCCGGAGCTGGCAGGGGTGCAGTCTCTGGAGAAACGGATGGGGTGGGGGGAAGGGGAACTCCGACTCCGGCCGCCCGATATTTTTCAGGCAGCTCTTCATTCTTACCGGTAATCACCCCCACGAGTGTTAGAACGGGGACTTCAACGTTTTCCCCAATGAGAATTTTCTTCAAGATTCCGGACCCAGGCGATTCGACCTCTGTAACGACCTTATCTGTTTCGACCTCAAAGATCGGTTCTCCCTTAGTTACAAAATCTCCCTCGGACTTATGCCACTTAAGAATCTTCCCTTTCTCAATCGTGATTCCTAACATCGGGACGACTACTTCAATAATAGCCATTGACCCCTCCTGGAAACTGCTTCGTACAAAGCGTCCTTTAACCCAAGATTAATGATAGAGGTAAGGCAATGATTTACTAAATCGCATTTAAGACTTTTATCTTGCATTTTACGCCATGCTCCATGGGCCTTGCGCCATGTGGTTTTATTTTGAGCCTAAAGATTCATAAAGGTGAAGGACGGATTCTCTAAGCGTTTTTTAAGTGACTGGAGAAAGGCAGCAGCGACCGCTCCATCGATGATCCGGTGATCCACGGAGAGCCCCAAACGGGCTATCCTCTTGACGATCACCTGCCCTTCCCGGAGGGCGAGTTGGTCTGTTGTCTTTCCCACACTGAGAATCCCGCTCTGTGGCGGATTAAGAATGGCGGTGAAGAAGGTAATGTCAAATTGGGCCAGACTCGAAACGGTGAACGTACCCCTTTCAATCTCCTCTAATTTCAGCTTCCCCGTTCTGGCTCGCTCGACCAGGTCCGATCTCATCTGGGCGATTCTGCCAAGACCGAGCCGATCTGCACGAGGAATGGCAGGAACAATGAGCCCTTCCTCCATCGCCACTGCCAAACCAACATTGATTTCCGGATGGATATAGATCTCCTCACCCCTGACCATGGCGTTAAGCATCGGAAATTCGCAAATCGTCAGAGCCACTGTCTTTATAAGGAAATCATTGATGGAGATTCGAACTTTAAACTGTTTTTCGAATTCTGATAGAATCTCCTCCCGTAACTGATTTAACCGATCCATCTCCACATCGGTAAAAAAATAGATGTGGGGCGCGGTGAAGGCGCTTTGCGCCATCCGCTTGGCAATCACCTTTCTTATCTGGGTCATCGGAATCGTCTTTCCAAACCATTCCTTTTCTTCTTCAACCCCTTCTCTTCTATGGGACCTCTGTTCAATCGCTTGTTCCACATCCGCCATCATGATCCTGCCCCGTGTCCCTGTCCCCTCAAGGGTTTCAAGAACCACCCTTTTCCTTTCTGCAAGTTTCCGGGCAAGAGTCGAGGCGTGAATCTTCTCTTCTTTTAGGCTAGCCCTTATTGCTCCCTGGGTCACCCTAAACTGTTCGATATCCTTGGGCAAGATGACCCCCCCGGGTCCCGATCCTTTAACAAGGGAGAGATCAATATCCTCCCTCTTTGCCTTCCACCTCGCTGCCGGGACAGCTCTTACCCCTTCTTTTATTTTCGAAAGATTGGCTTCCGGTACCATCCCAGGCCCTCCTCTCTTTTTCTTACAGATACTCTTTCATCTTATTGATCGCCTCTCTCACATTATCTTCATCGGGAATATAGATTTTTTCCAAGGGAGGACTAAAAGGAACGGGAGTATCCAGAGACCCAACCCGAAGGATCGGAGCCCGAAGATATTCAACAGCCTCTTCAGCGATAATGGCGGAAATCTCGGCGCTCACCCCGCAGGTCACGGGTCCTTCATCGGCTACGATGAGCCTTCCCGTCTTCTTAAACGATTCTAAGATAGCGCCCTTATCCAAAGGTCTGAGTGTCCGTGGATCGACGATTTCAATTTCAATCCCTTCTTTTGAAAACTCCTCTGCAACACTGAGGGATCGGTGGACCATGGCATGGGTTGCGACAAGGGTGATATCCTTCCCCTCTCTCTTTATCTCAGCCTTTCCAAAGGGAATCGCGTAGTACTCCTCGGGAACATCCCCTTTGGTAACATACAACTTCTTATGCTCGATGAAGATCACGGGGTTTTCTTCTTGGATGGCCGTATTCAACAGACCTTTGGCGTCATAAGCGGTGGAAGGGGTCACCACGATCAGACCGGGAATATGCATGAAGAAGGAATGAAAACTCTGGGAATGCTGAGCTGCCGCTCCTCTTCCTGCTCCGATATTCGTCCGGAGGACCATGGGAATCTTTCCTCGCCCCCCGAACATGTAGTGAATCTTGGCCATCTGGTTGACGATCATATCCATGGCACAGGTCGTGAAATCAATAAACATGATTTCAACAATGGGCCTCATTCCTGTCATGGCCGCTCCGACAGCCGCCCCCACAAATCCCGACTCGGAAATCGGGGTATCGATCACCCTCTCGGGACCAAACTTGTCGAGGAGGCCTGCTGTCACCTGGAAGATGCCTCCATATCTTCCGATATCCTCCCCCATGAGAAAGACCCTTGGGTCTTTTTCGAGATTCTCCATGAGGGCTTCATTAATCGCTTGGGCATAAGTCAATTCTCTCATTGGGGCCTCCTCTTTTAAACATAGACATCTTCGTAAATATCCTTAGGCTCCGGAAATGGGCTCTGGTTGGCAAATGCGACGGCTTCTTCAATCTCTTTTTCAACCTCTTCCCGGATCTTCTTGGCCTTGACCTTGGTGAATACCTTGTCCCTAATTAATCTTTCTTCAAGCCGCCGGATCGGGCATTTCTTAACCCATTCCTGAATCTCTTCCATCGTCCGGTAACGTTTCCCCTGATTTGGATCTCCCTCATGGTGTCCCCGCCACCGGTAGGTTTTGCATTCCACTAAGGTTGGCCCTTCTCCAGCCCTTGCTCGCTGAATCGCCGTTCCAGAAGCCTCGTAAACAGCCAATACATCATTTCCATCCACCGTGATTCCTGGAATGTTATAGGCGATGGCGCGGATGGAGATATCCTGAATAGCCTGGTGGCGCACCTGGGATGTGGAAATCCCATAGAGGTTATTCTCACAGATGAAAACAACCGGAAGACGATGGACGGAAGCAAAATTCAGCCCTTCGTGGCAGGTTCCGTTATT
>Ga0154839_1285_pt3 | contig 9942 bp, 11 predicted proteins | sample Rifle2008BG16ft_FD_116143 | JGI IMG/M metagenome (GOLD analysis project Ga0154839, IMG submission 116143) | Deltaproteobacteria bacterium RBG_16_47_11
TATTGTGGGCTCCCGGCCTGGGTTTCTGATCGACCATCGTAGCGCCCTTTTCAAGAAAGGCTTTCACTTCTTCCTCGATATTATCGACTTCAAAACAGATATGGTGGATCCCTTGGCCTTTGGTCTCCAGGAATTTGACGAGAGGGGAATCCGGCTCTGCGGGCTGGACGAGTTCGATATTCGATTCACCAATTTTAAAGAAACCAACCTTCGTCTTTTGCGCGGGAACCACCTCCACGCCTGAGAGGGTGAGGGCCATCACCGTCTGATAGAACTTAGCTGCTTCGTCGAGATTGTTCACCGCAACCGCAATGTGGTTAATCTTTTTGATCATCTTTGACTCCTTATTTGCAAGTGGTAAAGGGTTGGGGTTAGACCTTTACATTTTCCTGGATGTATTTGATGATCTCCTCGGTGGAAGCACCGGGTTGAAAGATTTCCCGAATTCCAGACCGCTTTAAACCAGGAATGTCATCGGCAGGAACGATTCCTCCTCCCAGAACGAGGATATCTTCGGCTGCCTTTTCTTTCAGGAGTTGGACAACTTTTGGGAAGAGGGTGTTGTGGGCACCGGAGAGACAAGAGAGGCCCACCACATCCACCCCTTCCTGGATGGCTGCGTTCGAAATTTGTTCAGGCGTTTGGCGGATGCCTGTATAAATCACTTCCATCCCTGCATCTCTCAGGGCTCGGGAGATGACCTTCGCCCCTCGATCATGTCCATCTAAACCCGGTTTCGCAATGAGGACTCGAATCTTCCGCATAACTCCCCCCAATAAAAGTTCGGAGCAATCCCTCCGAAACTCTGAGCTCACCACTCTTATCTTTCTTTATATTCCCCAAACACTTCTCTTAAGGTATCTGAAATCTCACCCAGAGTCGCATAAACCCGGACAGCCTCTAAAATGGGGGGGACCAGATTCTCTGCTCCCTGAGCCGCTTTCTTCAGGGTGGCCAGGGTTTCCTTCACTTTTCCATGATCCCTTTCGTTTTTGACTCTGGCAAGTTTCCCCTTTTGATACTGCTCCACTTCAGGTCGAATCCGGAGGATGTCCTTAAGGGGTTCCTCCTCGACCTGGAATTGATTGACCCCAACAATAATTCGTTTCTTCGATTCGATTTCCTTTTGATATTGGTAGGCGCTCTCTGCAATCTCCTGCTGAATGTAACCCGATTCAATGGCCTTGATGGCTCCGCCCATGGCGTCGATCTTCGCAATATATTCCAAGGCCTTTCCTTCAATTTCATTGGTCAATGTCTCTACGGCATAGGCACCTCCAAGAGGGTCGATCATATCCGCCACCCCGCTCTCGTAAGCAACCAGTTGCTGGGTTCTTAAAGCGAGCCTTACCGAATCCTCAGAGGGAAGGGCATAAGCCTCATCTCTTGAGTTCGTGTGGAGGGATTGGGTTCCACCCAATAAGGCTGCCAAGGCCTGGAAGGCAACCCGAACCACATTGTTGTCCGGTTGTTGGGCCGTCAGAGTGGAACCTGCTGTCTGGGTATGAAATCGTAGCATGCATGATTCATCCTTTTTGGCCTTAAACCGCCCCTTCATGATTCTTGCCCAAAGCCTCCGGGCCGATCTAAATTTGGCAATTTCTTCAATAAAGTTGTTATGAGAATTAAAGAAGAAAGAGAGCCGGGAGGAAAAAGAATCGATATCCAGCCCTGCCTTCATCGCGGCCTCGACATAGGCGATGCCGTTTGCGAGCGTAAAGGCCACCTCCTGGACAGCAGAAGAGCCCGCTTCCCGGATATGGTAACCACTGATGCTGATAGTGTTCCAGCGAGGAACATAGTCTTTACAGAAGGCGAAGATATCGGTGATGATCCGCATCGACTCCAGAGGAGGAAAGATATAGGTTCCCCTGGCAGGATACTCCTTTAAGATATCATTCTGGATCGTTCCTTGAAGGACATCCGCTTTGACCCCCTGCTTTTCAGCTACGGCAATGTACATGGCGAGGAGGATGGCTGCAGTCGCGTTGATCGTCATGGAGGTCGAGACTTTATCAAGGGGAATCCCCTCAAACAGAATTTCCATATCCTTCAGGGTATCGATGGCAACCCCCACCTTTCCTACCTCTCCTTCAGTTAGAGGATGGTCAGAGTCATACCCGATCTGCGTGGCAAGGTCAAAAGCGACGCTCAAACCCGTCTGGCCATGATCTAAAAGATATTTGTAACGTCTGTTGGTTTCCTCAGCCGTTGCAAACCCTGCATACTGGCGCATTGTCCAGAAACGCCCTCGGTACATAGTGGGCTGGACACCCCGGGTGAAAGGAAATTCACCCGGGAAACCCAGATCATCACAATAATTCATCGACACAAGATCGATAGGAGTGTAAAGACGCTCGATTTCTATATCAGAGGTTGTTTTAAAGGAAGGTTCTCTTTCTTTTGCTTTTGAGATCACCTTTTGGAGCGTCGTTTTTTCCCAGCGCTCAAATTCCTCACGAATTTTTTTCGCCATGATTCACCTCAATAAAAAGGGTTCGAGGGTTCCAGGATTCAAGGGGTCGAGCGACTACTAAAATATTGATTTCATAAACCCTTGAACCCTTGGCCCCTTGACTCCTTGGCCCCTTTTGTTAAAGGGGGATATTTCCGTGCTTTCGCCAGGGATTGGTATCGACTTTGGTCTTCAGAATATCTAAGGCCTGAATGATCTTAGATCGGGTCTCTTCGGGTGCAATGATCTCATCCACATATCCCAATTCTGCGGCCTTATAGGGGCTGGCAAATTTTTCTTGATAGTCGGCGACCAATTGATGACGTGTCTCCTCTGGGTTTTTCGAATTTTTAATCTCATTTCGGAAAATGATATTGACCGCTCCATCCGCTCCCATCACGGCAATTTCTGCGGTGGGGTAACAGTAATTGATATCTCCACGAATGTGCTTGCTCGACATCACGTCATAGGCTCCTCCATAGCCCTTCCGGGTGATGATCGTAATCTTTGGAATAGTGGCTTCACAAAAAGCATAAAGGAGTTTTGCTCCGTGGCGGATGATCCCCCTCTCTTCCATATCGATCCCCGGAAGGAACCCTGGGACATCAACGAAAGTGACGATAGGGATGTTGAAGCAGTCGCAAAACCGGACGAAGCGGGCTGCTTTGACAGAAGAGTCCGGGTCGAGGGAACCTGCCATCCAATTGGGTTGATTGGCGACAATACCCGCAGGCATGCCGCCAAAACGGGCAAAGCCCACGATGATATTCTTGGCATAATCCTTCTGGACCTCGAGAAAGGAACCCAGATCCACTACGGGGAGGATCACTTTTTTCATGTCATAGGCCTTCTTCGAATCCTCTGGGACCGCGGTCTTTAAAGACTCATCCATTCGGTTGGGGTCATCTTTGCATTCGATGAGGGGTGGTTTCTCCTTATTATTTTGTGGAAGAAATTGAAGCAACTGCTTGATGAGGCGGACGGTATCCTCGTCGTTTTCACCTGCGAAATGGGCCACCCCACTTTTCTCCATATGGACTTTCGATCCTCCCAGAAGCTCAGAGGTGATCGGTTTTCCGTCTGCGGTTTCTGTCTTCTTGAGAGCTGCTCGGATCACATCCGGGCCGGTAATGTGAAGGTAGCTGGTCTTTTTCGTCATGAAGATGAAGTCGGTCATGACAGGGGAATAGACCGCTCCTCCTGCACAGGGGCCCATGATGGCCGAGATTTGAGGAATGACCCCGGAGGCAAGGACATTCCTGAGAAAGATATAGGCATAACCAGCCAGACTCTCTACCCCCTCTTGGATTCTCGCCCCTCCGGAATCATTCAGGCCGATCACCGGGGCTCCTGTCTTCATTGCCAGGTCCATTACCTTACAGATCTTTTCTGCAAAGGCCATTCCCAGGGCACCCCCAAAGACCGTGAAATCCTGAGAAAAGACATAGACCAGACGGCCTTCGATCTTTCCATAGCCAGTGACAACCCCGTCTCCATAAAACTTCTTCTCTGCCATTCCGAAGTCCGTACAACGATGGGTGACAAAACGGTCCAACTCAACGAAGGTCCCTTTGTCAAGAAGGAGATCAATTCTCTCACGGGCTGTCAGTTTTCCGTCCTTATGCTGTTTCGCGATTCTCTCCTGGCCCCCTCCCAGTAAGGCCTCTTCCCTCCTCTTTTCCAGTTCCTTTCGTATGGCTTCGATAGACCTCATGGATGAATACCCTCCTCTTCAAAAGAATCAATGCAAATTAGAAAATGCAAATTGTAAAATACAAAATTGGGATTGTTTGAATGGGGAGATGTTGTTCTCTATGCTTTTCGCTTTGCAATTTCCAATTTTCGTATTTCAATAATCATTGTCTTTAATGAGTTCCTTAGCCATCATCTCCTCGACGATCGAGTAAGGATCGGTTCGGCGGTTCGCAAGGTCATCGAAGATCATTTTCCATTTCCCATCCCCCTCTATTTTTCGGAGAAAATGAGACATCACTTCCGATTCAAGGATTCCCAGAAAAGCGGCTTTCGCCCTTTTCCCCGTCTTTTCTTTCATCGCTTCGGATTGTTCCAAGGCCTCCTTGTGTCGATAAATTCCCTTCACTAATTCAGCGATTCCTTTTCCGAGAAGGGCCTCCGTCTTAAGGATGAGAGGGCTCCAAGCCTCTTCTCGCTTCTTTCCCATTTCAAGAACCATCCGGAGATCCCGCTCCAATTTTTCTGCTCCTTCCCTCTCGCTCTTATTGATCACAAAAAGGTCCCCAATCTCAATAATCCCCGCCTTAATGGCCTGGATATCATCCCCCATTCCGGGGACTAATATAACAATCGAGGTATGGGCCGTGTTAACGATCTCCACCTCATCCTGGCCCACTCCCACGGTTTCCACCAGGATGATGTCCTTCCCCATTGCATCCATGACATTGACAATATCCTGGGTGGAGCGAGAGAGGCCTCCAAGCCATCCCCGGGTTGCCAGGGAACGGATGAAAACCCCTTCATCCGTCGAATGGCGTTGCATCCGGATTCGGTCTCCGAGGATCGCGCCTCCGGTAAAAGGGCTCGTCGGGTCGACGGCAACAATGCCCACGGTCTTTCCCTCCTTACGGAAGAAGTCGACCATCTTATCGACAAGGGTCGATTTTCCAGAGCCGGGGGCCCCTGTGATGCCGATGATATAGGCCCTTCCTGTCTTGGGGTAGAGTTCTTTCAGGGTCTCTAAGGATGGGGGAATCCGATCATCAATGTCCCTCATCAACCTGGACGCCGCTCGAACATCCCCCTCCAAAATTCGCTTGGCCAAATCCGTCATTGGAATAAACTATCAGAATTAGGTCGAAGATGCAACGGTTCGTTAAGAACTTAAAACTCTAAATCCAGACTTTTTTACATTCCCCTTCCGGGGACGCCAATGTGTCTGGCAATGACAATGCGCTGGACTTCTGAAGTCCCTTCTCCGATATCGAGCAGTTTCTGATTCCGATAATGGCGCTCGATGGGATATTCCTTCATCAAGCCATATCCCCCATGAATCTGGACAGCCTCGTTTACCACCCGATGGTACATCTCGGAACAGAACATTTTAGCCATGGCCGCTTCTTTTGAGAAAGGTCGGTGGTTTTCACATAGCCAGGAGGCTTTATACAAAAGGAGCCTTGCCAATTCAATCTCTGTTGCCATGTCCGCCAGCTTAAAAGCATTGACCTGAAAGGAACCGATGGGTCTTCCAAATTGTTCTCGTTCATTGGCATATCTCAGGGCCAATTCAAAGGCCCCCTGGGCGCCCCCCAGACCCATGGCTGCAATGCTGAGCCTTCCACCATCCAAAGTAGCGAGCATCTGATGGAATCCATCCCCACGCTTCCCCAGAAGGTTTTCCTTGGGGACACGGCAATCACTGAAATAGAGTTCGCCGGTGTTGGAAGCCCTCCAGACCATTTTACCATGCATCGTCTTCGTCTCGAAACCGCGTGCCCCATTGGAGACAAGGATACAGGAGAGTTCATTCTTACCGTCTTCTCGTTTCCCGGTCACAGCCTGTACCACACAGACCCTGCTGATATCCGTCGTGGAATTGGTGATAAAAATCTTTGACCCATTAATTACCCACTCCTGTCCCTCCAGGGTTGCTGTTGTCCTGGAGGCTCCGGCATCCGAACCCGCGTTTGCTTCCGTTAGTCCAAAAGAGGAGAGGGCTTTTCCTGTGCAGAGTTCTGGAAGCCACTTCTTTTTCTGGTCTTCATTTCCATAGTAATAGATCGGTGAAATTCCGAGTGAATTTCCAGCGACAAGGGTGGCTGCCTGGGAGCCATCGATTCGCGCGATCTCTTCTGTGGCAATAACATAGGAGATATAACCGACGTTGCTTCCGCCGTATTCCTCGGAGACGAAGGGGCCAAAGAGCCCCAGATCTCCCATCCGTTTCGTCAGGGCATAGGAAAACTCTTCTTTATCATCAAGCTCCTGAGCAACGGGTGCGATCTCCTTTTCAGCAAAATTTCGGACCATCTTCCGAAGCATCTGCTGTTCATCCGTCAGATCAAAATTAAGAGCCATACAAACCTCCAAAAAAAGGGTTCAAGGACTCAAGGGTCCGAGGGTTCAAGGGGTACTTATTTCACTTGACCCCTTGAACCCATGACCCCTCAGACCCTATTTTTCATAAGGTACCCAGTAATAATCCAGCACGGTATTGGTTGGATTTTTCGTTCTGAATTCCGCTTTCACCTTCATGCCGATGTGGGGTTCCCCGTAGAGTAAAAAACTTTTCGGGATCGTTGCAAGGCCCGGGATATCTACATCGACTTGCCAATAAGGAGTGGAAAGCTCAATCCCCGTTCCGGCATAGACCACTTCGGTGAAAGTGTAAATCTTTCCGATGACTGGATTAGGTAGTGCCTCCCAGGTCATTTCCGTATGGCAGTCCGGACAATGGGCCCGAGGTGGAATCCAGAGGCGTTTTTCAGAACACTTCTCATTAGGACAACGTGTGGCCATCAATCGTCCTTCCCTAAGACCCTTAAAAAAGGGAGAGAGCATTCCATAGGTGTGGATATGGGTGATGGTTCGGGGCCATTCAATCACTGTGGCCGGTTCGGCCTGCCGAATTCTTGTGATTTGGCCCACGAAATTGACCTGCCTCTTTCCCTTCGGCCGGATTTTTTTCTTAATCGATGTTTTCTTTTTTATCTGCACGGGTTTCTTCGTCTGCACCTTTTTCTGGGCCCGAGCTTTTTTCTTCAATTCTTTCTTTTTCTTTAGGGGTGCTCTTTTCTTTGCCATAGGAATGTCCCTCCTTTATCCGCCGACGGCAGCCGGGGGATACCGCCCCACAGGGGCGTTGAATATTTTTCATGGGCTTGGCCGTGGGGCACTACCAGCTCTTTCTCAGAATGCCAACGGTGACGTGGGAACCTACCCCTGCATGGGAGACCCACAAGGCCTGTTTGCTCGATTCAGGAATCTGAAGGCTCTCCCAATCCTCAGGTTTTTCTTTTCCCCATTTCTTCCATGTCTTTGGGTCACTATGGAATTGATCGTATTTCTGCTGGAGCTGCCACAAACACTCAGCCGCCTGGAAGATTCCAGTCGCTCCAACGGCATGCATCGTTCCAATGAGTCCACCTGACAAATTGGAGGGACATTCTCCGGGTTTTCCAGTATGGGGATTGATGTAATAGGCATCTCCGGATTCAATATAGTCCTGCTCCTGACCATAAGGCCTGAGCCCAATGTCGCCATAAGTCTGGAGATCGCTGATGGTGAAGGCATCATGAAGCTCAACGAGATCGAGGTCTTGGATGGGGTTTTGAATACCAGCCATACGATAGACAAGCCAGGCTGCAAAGCGGGATGCAAGGAAGCTTTCGAATCCAGGATAACGGGCTCCCTCTTTTAAATATAAATCCTTATACATGCCCGGCGTTTCATGGGGAAGCAATGGAACCTCCATGTGCCGACGATCAGCGACCCGCAGGGTATGAGACCCGCCACAGATAAAGAGTTCGCAGGGATGGTCCGTCAATTTGTAGGCGGTTTCTTCATCGCAGAGAAGGACACATGCGGATCCTACGCTCATGGCACAGCACTCAAGGAATCTGAGCGGATAGGCAGACATGGGGCTATTCAAGACGTCTTCTACGGTATATTTGCCGGGCTGTTGGGCATAAGGAGAATAATAGGCGTAGAGGTGGTTTTTCACGGCAATCTTGGCCCGGGTCACTTCGGAGACATTAAAGGCCCAGGCAAACCGGTTTGCCATCGGAGCGTAATAAGAGGAGTAGATCCGACCTAAGCGGGTTTCAAAATCCTTGCAGGCCGCTGTGGAGATATAGAAATTACCGGTCCGGGTGTCCACCTCATCCATCCGTTCCCACCCTGCTGCCAAAGCCACATTGGCATAGCCAGAAGCCACTGCCATGGCGGCTGCAAGAATGGCAGAACCTCCTGTGGCTCCTCCTGTTTTGATGCCTACATTATAAAGAGGATCCAATCCCAGATAGTCATGGACCTTCGCCTGACAGAGCAGTTGGTCCTGAAAATGGTCTGCAAACTCACCATAGGCAGCAAAGTTGATGAGTCCCTTGACCTCCAGGGGATCCATTTTTAGGTTGTTATCTTCTAACGTGTTCTTGAAGGCGATCATGACCAGCTCTTCAAGTTTATAGTCAGGGAAATACTTGCGGTAAGCGGTTGTCCCTCCCGCCACGACAAACACCTTACGATTCCATTTGGGTATCCTTAAATTGCCTTCTTTAAAAGTGATCATACCCATTCCTCCTTATATCCTTGGTTGGCGAACCGTGCCTGCACTCCAAAGGGCCTGCCCGTGTGGCAGGCGGGCGTTTCAGCACAGAGGCGTGACTCGTGACTTGTGATCCATCAATCGTATAAACCAAAAAATGAATAATTTCTCAAAGCTCAAAACTCACAATTCATAATTCTTAATTCCTTAAACTCCACCTCCCTTCCTAAAAAAGGCATTGCACACAGAGCATAGAGCATAGCGTTTTTACTCTTTGCGCTGTGCGCTATACGCATAGCGAATTCGCATTACTTTCGAGGCTTAATATTTTCTCGAACCCATTTCACAGCTTCTTCGATGGGAGTTCCTGGATTAAAAATGGTTTTAACTCCGTATTGGGCTAAGGCAGGAATATCTTCCTCGGGGATGATGCCTCCTCCAAAGACAACGATATCCTCTGCGCCTTTCTCGTTTAAGAGTTCGATCACCCTGGGGAAGAGGTAGTCGTGGGCACCTGCAAGGCTCGATAATCCAATTCCATCCACATCCTCCTGAATTGCAGCGGCAACGATCTGTTCTGGAGATTGGTGAAGGCCTGTGTAGATAACCTCAAAGCCAGCATCCCGGAATCCCCGGGCAATAATCTTGGCTCCCCGATCATGCCCGTCCAGTCCCGGTTTTGCAATTAGAATTCGGACTTTCCGCTCTGGGCTCATCGTAACCCCCTAAAAAGGGTTCAAGGATCCAGGGGTTCGAGGATCCAAGGGGTTTTTAATTTGTTCACTGAAACCCTTGACTCCCAGACCGCTTGGACCTTCAGAAGTATCCCGGATCTGTGTACCGGCCAAAGACCTCCCGCCACACATCACAGATTTCCTGGATGGTGGTATATTCCCCGACGGCATCAATGAGGTATGGCATTAAGTTCTTATCTCCAAGGGAGGCCTCCCGGATCTTTTTGAGGCATTCCTTCACTTTGTCGTTGTTACGTTTCTGCTTTACTTCTTGGAGCCTTTTGAGTTGCCTCTGCTCAATCTCAGGTCTCATCCTCCATATCGTGATAGGTGGATGGTCAGTAGCATGCTTATTGACTCCCACAATGACCTTTTCGCGGGAATCGATCTGTCTCTGGAATTGATAGGCAGCGTCAGCAATCTCGGATTGTGGATAACCTCGCTCAATCGCTGCGACCATTCCTCCCATCTCATCGATCTTTCGGATATATTCCCAGGCCTGACCCTCGATC
>Ga0154839_1261_pt1 | contig 9782 bp, 8 predicted proteins | sample Rifle2008BG16ft_FD_116143 | JGI IMG/M metagenome (GOLD analysis project Ga0154839, IMG submission 116143) | Deltaproteobacteria bacterium RBG_16_47_11
CCCTTCGGAGAGTTTCATATCATTCCGAATCTTCTCCAGCTCTTCCACTCTCAATCCTTTGAGCAGTGCCACACGCTGGGTCAGAGATTCTTCAAAATCGATATCCCCTCTCATCGCCTTTTCCGTGATTCTCGAAACCTCCTTGAGGACCCCTGCCCTTTGGGCCATCTCATCAATGATCTCCATATCTACCAGAGTGCTGTCCATGTCAAAAAAGACAAGACGTTTATTTTTACGATAGGCCTCCATCTTCTGGAGGGCGAGATCAATCTTGAGTTCATGACTTTTTGCGATCACCTTCGATTTCAATTGGCTGAGATTTTTTACTTCATTCACATCGATAGTCAACTCCACACAACTAGCACAATGACGGGTGAGATTAGAGATCATTTCGATATTCGCGCTCTCCTCCGCCAGAATATTTGAAATCTCCGCCAGAGCCCGGGTATCGCCGAAATAAGTCAGGACAAAAAGGTTCTTGCTATTTCTGGCCTTCATCTCTTTCTCGGAAAAGAGCCGGAAATTGAGCGTCAGGTGAAGCCGGCTGGCTTCAAAGAGAAGGTCTTTCAGAACGCCATCCTTCGATTGTTTCGCTCCACTCATGTCCAAGAGGAAAGAGAGACCCAAGAAATCTTGAAGGGAGGCCTGCTCGATATCTACGATCTCCACCTGATTGTCCACGAGAATCTTACTGAAAGCAGCTGTGATTCCCGGTTGGTCCGGACCAGAAACCGTCACCATCACAAAGTCTCTTTTCTCATCCATCGACTCATCCCTCTAACGTGGGTAAAGAATTACCTTTCATCATTTTATACGGGAAACCGAAATTCCTGTCAATCCGAGCGGCGCTGAATGACCAAAGCGTTTCTGACGGATAGCTCTCCGGTTGAAAGAGCCACCGACCGTTTCATTGGATTGGGCCACTCTCTCATTGCCGATACCCGAATCGTTCTTCGAAGATAAGCGCGATCAGATTATCCACAGGTACATAATCATCGGTGAGGATCACAGAATAGCGCTCATTCAAATATTCCTGTAATTGGTCTTGGGACATCACATGGGAGGTCATCTCTCCTCCCTTTCCTTTCACAGTCCTGAGGAAATCATCTATATCTAACTTCTGCGGACTCGCCACTACGACAAAGGTGCTGATCCCGATATGATCATAATCCGAGGTAAGGGTCACGAGATGGACGTTCCCCTTTCCAAACACTTCTTCTAAGGTTCGAATATAGGAAGGCATGAAGGCTCCCTTTTTAAAACTATCGATTACATTGGCCAGGAGCACCCCATCCGGCTTGAGAAGGCTTTTCATCTGTATCGCAAATTCTTTGGTCGTCAGGTGATAAGGGATCGAAAGATCATTGAAGGCATCCCCAAAGATAAAATCATAGCTCCCCTTTTCCTTACAATTCATCACAAACCAGCGGCCATCCTCATTGAAGGAACGAATCTTGGTATTCTCTGAAACGCCAAGATGTCTTTGGGCGACCCTTGTGATCTCCGGATCGATCTCCACCACATGGATCTCGGCCTTGGGATACTTTGCCTCGATAAAACGAGGGAAGGTATATCCTCCTCCCCCCAGAAAGAGGCTTCTAAAGGATCCCCGTTTCTTCGCCTGCCATCTCACCATCTCCTCATATATCCGGATATATTCATACTCAATATAAAGGGGATCCTTTAAGTCTGTATAAGAGTGAACCAGATGATCAAGGACGAGAGACTCCAGAGGGTTTCCATTGTTTCCGTTGATACTCTTCTTTACTTTAATCGTATAGTAATCGCTCTCCTTAAAAAAACGAGTCTCTTCTTCAAAAGGATATTTGAAAGCATAATCGTAAAATGCCTTTATGGATTCAATGGGGGAGGACGGAAAGGAAAACTCCGTCGGGTGGGTCATGGCATAAACGCGCAATCCGAGGATGGGAAGGAAAAAGGAAAGAAAGAGGAAAAGAAGAAGGAGCGCAAGGGTTTTTGTGCTCCTGAAAAAACCCCCAAAGATGACAGCAGAGATGACAAGAATGATTCCCATGGTCAAAAGGATGGAACGAGTCCCCATCCAGGAGATGAGATAGAATCCCGTGGCAAAGGTCCCAAGGATGGAGCCGAGGGTAGAGAAGGCATAAATTTTTCCAACAACATTGCCTGCCTTCTCAAGATCGTTGAGGGTCAATTTGACTACGACAGGAGAGATCATCCCCAGGAGACAGGAAGGGATAAAAAAGATGAGGGCGGTGATCAACAAGATCCGTGTCATCAAACTCGTGTGAAATTGGGCCCCTCCGATCAAATTGGTCAGCGGTGAAATGGAGAATGCCCCTAACCCGGAAAGAAAAAGGAGCCAGCCAAGTGTGGAGGAGCGAGGATATCGGTCGGCGATTCGGCCTCCTAGATAGGCTCCGATGCTGATGCCGGCAAGGACCACTCCGATGATGCTCGTCCAGGTATAGAGAGAGACCCCAACATAGGGGGCCATGATCCTTCCTGCCACCAGTTCAATAACCAGCGTGCAGAAACTGGCAATAAAGACGACGACATTTGCTTTGATTACTTGTCTTTGCATAGGTTACCCTCTTTTTCTGAAAGGTGAGCACTTTATAAGAGATGCCCGAAAGAAGTTCAAGGGCTTTCGACAGAAAACACCTCTAAGTAAAGCTCCCCGGCCACCGGCCAGGGCTACCCGCATAGGTTTGGAAGCACGCCCAACCGGTTTTTCAATGCAACATTGAGCTGAATTCTTGACTAATTACTCTTTTACCCTTCGGAGTTCCATCAGCACGGGATTGAGTGGATCAGGGCAGGCAACGGTGGTCTTGTCTCGATCCTCTTCCCATGGATATCCTCCCCCATGCCGAAGCACCCGCCAGGAGGGAAAGAGGGCGTGAAATGCAGATGGACAAATAGCTCGAGGGTCTCCTGATACTCCTAAGAGAAAATCCTTACTCAGGTCAAATTCCTGGTCTGCAAAATGTTTGGCCGCGCAGGTCCCTTTAACCGAAACGATTTTTAAGATCACCTTCTCTGGATTTGCCATGAATGAATCTCCTTCCAATCCTTTATTTTTTTCTCTTTCCAATGGTTATCAATAGAAATTGTTTTATTGTCAACCCTTCGACTCACTCAGGGTTGCTCTGAGCGGTTCGGATGAGTTTGCTGAAGCCTCACCCTACGGATTGGGCGCCACCGAACGCGTCAATCTGAATCTGGAATCAAGGTTGCTTTGACAGGAAAAGTTTCAGAGCCCTTTACAAGGAAGAGTCGATAAAATTAAAATAGTTTCAAACGAGGTATGGCGATGCAGAGGATCATAGCCCGGGGTTTTATCCTCTGTTTCGTTGCCCAATTTGCATTCCCTAAGGAGAAAAAATCAATATGCCAATCTACGAATACCGGTGTGACGATTGTGGGAAGATCTCTGAATTTCTCTTGATCAAAAGTGAGGGGACCTTTACGCCTCAATGCAAAAGATGTAAAAGCAAAAAGATGTCTCGTGTCCTTTCGAGGGTAAGGGTGGTCCGTTCGGAGGAGAGCAGAATGGAGAGCTTAGCGGACCCATCGAAGTGGGGCGGCTTGGACGAGAGAGATCCTAAAAGTATGGCAAAATGGATGAAAAAGATGGGCAAAGAGATGGGAGAGGATATGGGTGAAGACGTAGACCAGATGGTGGATGAGGCGATGGAAGAAGAGAGGACCTCTCCTTCGGAGAAGGAGCCCGAGGATTAAATTCGAAACCCGAATATCGAAATCTCTGCCTTCGTCCCGCAAGGCGGGGCTTCGCGCAGGCAGGCGAAACAAATTTGAAATTCAAATGACCGAATTTCTGAAACAAGTCTTATTCAATCGTTTAGAATTTGGAATTTTGCTCATTCGATGTTGTTTCGAATTTCGCCTGCCCGCCGAACGAGTTCTATGGCAGGCGGGGATTTAGTGCTTCGGATTTTCTGAAACTTATTCTATAACGCTCAGATATTCCAGGGCACTTGCCGCATAGATTTTTGCCGTGAGCTCAAGCTCCTCGACGGAAACCCATTCGTCCTTTTGATGGGGAATCATCCACTTCCCCGCACCGAGGGTCACAATTGGAATTCCCGCCCACGCAGAGAGAAAGGTGCCATCCGTCGCGCCCGGGACACCCCCGTAAGTCGGTTCCTCTCCGGCGACGGATTGAATGGCTTTCGAAACAGCCCGGACAATCCATTCCTCTCGGGACGTCTTGGTCCAAGGCCGATCTTCAAACACATTAAGTGTTGATTGAAACGATATTCCTTTGGAGAGATTCTTCTCAAGTGTCTCTCTTATCTCTTTTAAAGGGCCAGAACCGAGATTGGTGTTAATCGATCTCTCTTCCTCTTTGACAATTTCTTCCAACTGCTTCTTCAAAGCCTCATGGGACTGACCTGGAACAGTCCGGATGTCAAGTAATGCCCTGCACTGGTAAGGGATGACGTTGAGCTGTGGCTCCCCTCTCACAGGTGCCTGAAGCACAGTCGGTGTGATGCTGGGATATCCTAGAAAGGCATCCTTCCCCAACCTTTCAATCTCCTCTTCCTCTAATTGCCTGATTTTTTCCAAGATCGATATCATAGGAGGGATGGGATTGAGGCCGGCTAAAGGCATGGCTCCATGGCTCATCTTTCCAATCGTGATCAATTCAGCCCGGAGGGCCCCTTTCTGCGTAATGCAAAGTTGATTATCTACAGGCTCACAGATAATCGCTGCATGGATTCCAGTTGCCCATCCCTGACGGATGAAATGTTTTACTCCGCTCATCATCCCTTCTTCATCAACCAAAATTCCCAGTAGGATTCGGCCTTTGAAGGGAATGCCGGAGTGACTGATCGCCTGGACAGCTTTTATAGCCGCTGCTAAATTTCCTTTGGTGTCACAGGCGCCTCTTCCATAGATTCGATTGCCCACTAACCTTCCTTCATAGGGACCATATTTCCATTCGGAAGGATCACCTTCGGTGACCACGTCGGTATGACATTCAAACATCAGACAGCGCCCTTCACCTTCTCCCTGAAGCACCGCAATAACATTTGGAGAACCTGGTTCCACTTCTTCGACCACCACATCGAGTCCCATCTCCTCCAGAAGATGGGAGAGGAAAATGGCAACCTTCTCCTCATTGCTCCCTTCCTTTTGGCTTCTCACACTCGGAATTCGGATCAAATCCTGCGTGAGTTTGATCAGCTCCTCCCTCTTAATCTCTCTCAACAATCGCTCAATCTTCAAGGGGCCTCTCCAATAAAAACGTCTTTGCGCCGCAGAGTCATTGCGTCTAACCTTGTAGTGTTCTGAGTCATTAATTCAATCACAAATTACTTAGGGTGTCATTCCCACGAAAGTGGGAATCTAGAAAGGAAAAACCTGGATTCCTGCTTCCGCAGGAATGACACTTCAAGAAATCGAATTTCTGATTGACCACACTAGAAATGGTCAAACTGCTTGGGAGGTTGAATTTTTTCAAACGCTCGATCCATGATTTGAACAGCCTGATCAATATCTCCCTTCTCAATAGTTAACGGAGGGGTGATCCGAATGACATTTCCATAGAGCCCTCCTTTTCCAATGAGAAGTCCCTGCTCCTTTGTACTCTCGAAGATCTCCGTGACGTAATCCGGGGCTGGCTCCTTCTTCTCCTTCACAATCTCCATCCCCTGGATCAAACCCATCCCACGAACTTCGCCGATGATTCGATATTTTTCCTTCAACCCGTTTAACCGGTCTTTTAAATACATACCCATCTTTTCGGCATTCTGGGCAAGTTTTCTCTTCTCGATGACATCAATGGTAGCAAGGACAGCGGTGGCCGTGACCGGATTTCCACCAAACGTAGAGATGTGTGATCCTTTAAGGGAATCCCCTACCTCCGGTGTGGTGATTGTGATACCCACAGGGGCACCGTTGGCTGCTCCTTTGGCCATCACCATAATGTCGGGCTCAACTTCCCAGTGTTCGATCCCGAACATCTTCTTTCCTGTCCTTCCCCAACCGGTTTGAACCTCATCACAGATGAAGAGCCCTCCATATTTTCTAACGATGGGGACGACTTCTTTGAAGTACTCCTTCGGAGGGGTGATAAATCCTCCAACACCTTGAATGGGCTCCGCGATAAAAGCAGCGGGATGTCTTGAAGTGGTGCTCTCGATCAATTCATTCATATCCTTGGCGCAATCGAGATCACAGTGTGGGTATTCCTTTCCAAAAGCACATCGAAAGCAGTAGGCGTTGTGAGCATGCTTGATACCAGGGACGAGGCTTTCCACGAGACGATAACTGCCATGAGCCGTGATATTCATTGCCAGAAGGGTTGCTCCACTGTAACCATGACGAAGAGCGACGATCTCATGACTTCCCGTATAAAGCTGTGCCAGGAGAATCGCTGTCTCGACCGCTTCTGATCCGCTATTCGTAAAGAAAGATTTCTGTAACTTGCCTGGAGTGATCTGAGCTAGCTTTTCAGCAAGAGAAACGATTCGAATATCGGGATAGAGCGTGGAAGTATGCTGGAGCCTTTTCATCTGTTCACAAATCTTTGAAGTGATCTCATCGTCGCAATGCCCCACGCTGATGGTGACAATACCTCCGAAAAAATCGAGATACTCCTTCCCATCAACATCGTAGACATACTTTCCCTTTCCTCTATCGAGAATAAGGGGTTCTTTATAATAAGTGGCCACACAGGGCACTAAGTATTTATTATGTTTCTCATAAATTTCCTTCTTATCCATGGAAATTGCCTCCGATCATAATTGTAGCGCTCTCATTTATTGCCTGCCTGCGATAGGCAGGGGGGCGATATAAGAATCGTCGGCAGTACCTGCCTGCCGGCAGGCAGGAATGGAAACGCTACTATTGTGAAAATTATAGCTGATGCTTTGTGATTAATAAAGGGTTTACGGGTGGAAGAATTGGATTAGAGGATGGCTAATTCTTCATTGAGCAGGTCTGAAATGAACATGTGGCCGGGTGCATGAGTGATACATAGATCAGGCTTGGTTTTCATCACAACAGCTTGCGGCGTTACACCGCAAGCCCAGAATACCGGGACTTCTCTCTTCTTAATGGTTACTGGATCTCCGAAATCAGGTTTTCTGAGATCTTTAATTCCAATCGTTGAGGGATCACCGATATGAATGGGTGCGCCGTGCACCGAAGCATAGCGCGAAGTGATCTGAACAGCCTGGGTCACTTTATCTGATGGAATGGGCCTCATCGTAACGACCATTGGCCCACGAAAGACTCCAGCAGATTTGCAAGGAATGGAGCTGATGAACATCGGGACATTTTTATTCTCTTCGATATGGCGAACGGGGATTTTCGACCGGAGCATTGCCTCTTCAAAAGAAAAGCTACAACCTAACAGAAAGCTGACAAAGTCAGGTTTCCAAAAACTTCTGATCTCTTTGGCAGTTTTTTGGAGTTTCCCTCTTTGGTAAATGTGATAACGAGGAATGTCTGTTCTGATATCAGCATCCGAAGACAGAAACTTCGTCCTGAATTCTCCCGGCCCCAAGACTTCGAGCAGGGGACAGGGCCTTGGATTTCTTTGACAGAAGAGGAGAAAGTCAAAGGCGTATTTCTGCGGGAGGATGACCAGATTGGCCTGAGCATACCCCATGGCCAGTCCTGCCGTGGGTTCGTCCCATTTCCCTTTTCGGATAAGATCGCGTATTTCTTTGGGAGTGAGTTGTTGGACGTTTTTCATGATAGTTTCAATAATTTATTTTATGCCCATTCGCAACCTTTCACGGTGCCATTTTTTCAATAGAATCGTCAGAGGAGAAGCTCGAACTTCTGCTCAATCACTGTTCTTCCCCATTGGTTGCCTTCACGTTGCTCGCAAAGCTTGAACCCACATTTTTCATAAAGATGGCGTGCCCCATCGAGACCCGCAAAAGTCCAGAGATATATCCGGCCAAACTTATTCTTTCTGCAAAATTCGACGGCTTCCGTGAGTAACATCTTCCCGATACCATGCCCTTGGTTCTCCGGTGCTACGATGAACCATCTCAAGTGGGCCCCCTGGCTATCATGATTGGCCCCATCAATGACAATAGAACCTGTAATTTTTTCTTCGACACTGGCTACCCAAAACCCATCACGAGATTCATTAAAGCGCCGCAGGAACGCTGAAAGCTCAATGGCAACCTTGGATTCGAAAAAAAGATTTAAACCCCAGTGTTTGTAGTAATACGTACCATGGAGTTCAGCAATTCGACCAATGGCACCAGGAATATATCCGGACAGTTTTACATCGGGCATGGGAAGCCTACTTATTTATGAGCACGTTACAGATCACGCACTAAACGCATCATGCCTGGAGAACCAATTTCTTCTTCAAAAGCAGGATGCCTCTTTTCATCAAGGGATCTGAATCCGTGTTTTTCGTAAGCCTTCTGGGCAGGGGTATTACCAATATACATGTTGATCTGTCCTCGCTGGAAACCCTGCTTCCGGCCCTTTTCAAGCATTTCTTCAAGCAGCTTGTCCAAAATTCCCCTTCTACGGAACTCCGGTAATGTCGCCACACTATCGATAACCCAAGCTCCCTCAACTTCATCTGGGATGCAGCAAAGGACCCTCTCAGAACGTTTCATGGCTGCCTGGTCTGGGGCAGAAAATCCCATCTTCTTTGACACCTCAACTACGGCTTTCCTCAGTCCCGGATATCCTAATATTTTTGGGTCGTATCCACCCAGTGCAGCAACAGAACGGCCGTCCACTTCCGCCAGGAGAAAGCATGAATAACGAAGATGGTGAGGTGTCTTTGTGACGATCATTTTTTGAAAGAAGGCCAAGCACTCTTCTTCTGATCCGCCGAGTATAACCTCCCATATTCCTCGTCGGACATGCGCCCTACCCGCAGTAAGAATAACCCAGGCCAAGAAGGAAGCATCCTCGGGCCGCCCTGAACGGATTTCAATGTTCATCATTGAAAAATATGACCCCGTCCCTGATTTAACCAACGTTCAATTCTACACATCAGATATTGGTTAACGCAAGACCTCCCCCTTTTTTGTTTCTCTTTGACAGCAGTGCTATCGCAAGTTTCTTCCTCACCTAAACAATTTTCGACCATAACGAAGCTTTCAATCCGCAATCAAGAGGCTTCCCTGATTGACAAATACGAGGTGTATTGATATTAAGTTCATCAGGTTGCGGGACTTTCTTAAGATTATGAAATTTTCAGGATGATTTCATCCCTCTCTCTTGGAAACCTGATTTGCCTTGAATCACAGAATGATGAAAAAGTCGTTTTTATACAGGTATAAAGTTTATAATGTTCCCCTTCCTCTGCAGCCATTATTCTATCTTTACAGTTATTTTGTCGCACTGATGTTGTTTATCTACGCTCACATTGTTCGTTTTACAAGTAGGATAGAAATTGTGGGACAGGAGCATCTTGAGGCTCAGCGAAATTATATTTTCTGTTATTGGCACACGTTCGTTCCTTTGTATGGAGCTGTATTCCTACGCAATCGGTCGCAGGTTTGGATGCAGCATCCATTCTGGTTTATGAAGTCAATCCATTTGTTCCTCCAATTTACTGGCGTTAAGAAAATCATCCTTGGATCTACAGGGCATTCTGGACGAAAGGCAGCTGACGAGCTTGTGGAATACCTAAAAAAAGGATATTCCACAGTTCTTTTACCAGACGGGCCGAACGGCCCTCCTTTTGTGGCAAAAAAGGGATTTCTTCATATTTCATTACAAAGTCAAGTTCCCATCGTTCCAATCCGATTTAAGGCCTCAAGATTCTTCGAGAGTCATGG
>Ga0154839_1061_pt1 | contig 9746 bp, 8 predicted proteins | sample Rifle2008BG16ft_FD_116143 | JGI IMG/M metagenome (GOLD analysis project Ga0154839, IMG submission 116143) | Deltaproteobacteria bacterium RBG_16_47_11
TACAGGGGTTTTGATTAAAGTATACGCCGAATCCGCTAAGTCGGGCTAGCTCTGCTGGGGGGATGAATGGTATTATACCCTCTCCCCTGGCGGGAGAGGGTTAGGGTGAGGGGGAAATGGTCTTATCATCACCCCCACCTTGATCCTCCCCCATCAAGGGGGAGGAAAGTTTCTTGGAGAATTAGATGCCCCGCAGCTCTGCTGCGGGGTACTTCACTTAATCCATCCTATTTCTCTATCTTTTATCCGGGTGCAACCAACCCAAGTCTAAAACGTTATATGGTTTGGATGCGAAATTGTTAATCAAGAGTTGTTAGAAATTGACTTGCAGTCCCTTTTTTCTCAAGTGTTCTTTAACCTCCCTGATACTTAAGATGCGATAGTGAAAAACCGAGGCAGCCAGTAAAACCTGAGCCCCCCCCTTGACCGCCGCCTCATAAAAATGTTCGAGATTTCCTGCTCCGCCTGAGGCAACCACTGGCAGGTTCACAGCGTCTGCAATGGCTCTGGTAAATTCCAAATCGTAGCCAGCCTGGGTTCCATCCCCATCCATACTGGTTGGAAGGATCACTCCTGCGCCCAATTCCTGACACTGTTTAGCCCAGGCAACAGCATCTTTGCCCACAGGTTTGGTGCCCCCTGAAACCACGAGCTCAAATCCGGATGGCATTGCCTTATTCCTTCTCGCATCGATTGCCACAGTTATCTTCTCTTTGTCAAATGTCTTGGATGCTTGCCTCACGAGATCCGGACTCTTCACAGCTGCGCTATTCATAGAAACCTTATCAGCGCCAGCTTTCAAAACGAGTTCAATGTCTTCCAACGTAGAAATGCCGCCGCCCACTGTCAACGGGATATTGATAACGGATGAAACGTTCTTTACCCATTCCAGTCTGGTCTTTCGGTTTTCTACGGTTGCAGCGATGTCCAGCATCGCCAGCTCATCTGCCCCTTCTTTCTGGTAGAACGCGGCGTTTTGTACAGGGTCCCCTGCATCTTTTATATCGACAAAATGAATTCCCTTAACCACTCGGCCTTCTTTCATATCCAGACACGGCATAATTTTGATTGTGCTCATGGGGTTCCCTTTCTTTTGAAGTCTATTTGGTTTGTATCAAATCACAAAAGCATTTTCAATAGTAAAGTAATTCTATTGTCAAAACAAATTGAAGTCAATTTGAATGTGAAAAAGCCCCTCCTATAGAAGAAGAGGCTTTTAGCGATTTTCATATTGGCTGATGCACTTAGTGTATTGCTTCAAAAGTCCCTTTACTTTGATTGTCATTCCGGGCTTGACCTGGAATCGATTATTTCTGAACTGGATTCCCGCTTTCGCGGGAATGACGGCTTAGCACCTAATGTAAAGGAGCGTTGGACGTACTACATTAGGATGTTTTTAAGTTAATCGAGATCGTGGCGGTTACCTTATCTGTGCCTTCCGGCGCTGGGAAAGTGAGTTCCTTGATCTTTTGGGTGATGTATTGTTCAAGGTTCTTATCGTTAAGTTTGCTCGAAACCAGGTTCACTCTTTTTACTTGGCCCTTCCAATCAATGACCAGCTTAAAAATCGCTTGGCCTTGGATACAGGGCTTTTTCTCTAAAGTCCTCTGATAGCAGATTTGAAGAGAGGGGGTCTGGTGAGTGACGGCCTTCTGAATGTCTTCCTAGGAGTCTGTCGGAGTACCTACATTCTTAAGTTTTTTCCTAAGGGAAGTGGGAAAGTATCCTCCTCTAAATGCAATTTGTGGAGAAAAGTAGACTATTATCACGGCTAATAAGTGGTGAAAGTGGGAAAACAATTTAATCATAAGCAGTTCTCCGACAGGCTCCTAGGAGTATAATTACCCAATAAAAGAATGACGCCATCGCCGCGTCTCCAAAGGCTATTTTGAATCGATCCCTTACTTTTCTACTCCGAAGAGGCCCTTATGAAAGGGACAGGACGAAAGAGAAGGTCGAACTTATTTATAAGAAAAAAACACTTTTTCCAAGACTCATAAAATCTTACCCGACAGGCGAGGGTATGCAGGGCAAACTAAACAAGGATCACTTCCTGGTCCAGTTCCCGTCCGGAGATTGGACCCACCATCCTTTCTTAGCTGAATCCCGTCGAATGGCCGCAAATTGTTCAACAGCTTGCGGCATCACCTGGTTAAGGTTTTGTTCATTTTCAGGAACCCTGTTTATCCTTATAATCGCTCTTGCCATGCCGCCTGTGACAGTCCTTCTATTTGCATTCTCCATCGCAATGATTTGTTTCTGATCAGAGGTCAATAATTTCTCGTCCCGAACAGAGATCATTCCATCCTTTCCTTCTCCAACGGCACCCTTGTCCCTCATTTTATCCATCTCTCCTATTCTCGCTCCCATTTCTTTATAGGCATTGACGACATCCGGCATCTTCCTCACAATTTCGGCAATCTTGTCCGAAAGTCCTGGCTCTTGGGCATACGCTGAGGGCACTATTTCAAATTTGATAGAACTTTCAGGCTTTCCCTCTGGTTTTCCTGTGGGTTTACCCCTTTCAGGGGTCATCAATTCTTTTTCCAGGGCTTTGTAAGCTTCCTTCACATCCTTTTCTGGAAAGTAGATGTTCACCGTTATCATCATACATGATACCACGGCTAAGAAAAGGACTGCTATTACAGCGAAAACATTCTTCTTCATAGCTCGCCTCCCTTTTTGACCATAGCGATATACTGCCCCTTGGTTTTCAGCGACTAATTTTTCTTCTTGGCCCGTTCTGCCGCCTCGGCAATCGTCCATAAGAGGTGATCCAGTGCAATCCTATTGCTCATCGGTGCAACTTTTACAGAAAGATCCGTAATACCAAGGAAATTCCTGTTGGATATCTCAAGCTCCTTGAAGATGAGATCCCCATCTCTCAGGTAGAGGTTCAGGATCCCCTTATCGAATTGACGATCTCTGAGATAGCCCTTCAAGGAAGAGCCCCCAATCTTCCTAAGGAATTCCTTGCTGATCACGGTCTTCTCGCTGCTCGTGCGGTATGTCCAGAAATCGGCCATACCAATGAGTTGAGAGATTCTTATCCCGGAACCTTTAAGGCTTGCAATACCGTCAGCGTTTCCCGAAATATATCCCTGAATGGGTTCGATACTGTCACAAAGCTTAGTTAGGCTAATGCCCTTGACGAGAAGACCAGCCCTGTACCGGAATTCACTCGACAAATCGATCACGCCAGAGCCATATAACTTTCCACCAAATATGTTAGCACTGAAACGTTCTATGTTCAAATAGCTCCCTTTTGGTTTGATCCAGAGATTAATGTGATCAAATAACTGGAAACCGTATCGCAAAGAGCCGATGGTCACCCTTTGAAAATCTTCTTCCTTAGGTTCTCGTGAAAAGTCATTAATCAGGAGCTCAAATTGAGATTTTTGAAAGGAAGGCATTCTCGTGATTTCCTGATCGCCTCGACCTTTACTATATCCAATAGGTAGGGTACCGTTGATCGGCCCTAGGGAATACTCACCGTTTTCCCCTTCGAGGGCAAAAGCCGTAAAAAGTAAATTTCCCTTCATGTCTAACCTGCTCTTGCTGTAATCGACGGAAAAGCTTGAGGAAACAGATCCTTGCATGCCGACATAAAGGAGGCTGTCGGGGAAGATATCCCAAAGGGAATCTCTAATATCCGATACCTTGACTTCAGGGAGTGTACCTTTTACCTGTAGGTGCCTGTCTGGTTTCAAGAATCCTTCTACCCTGCCCGAAAGTCGAGTCGAGAGGGTGCCGGCTACTGCTTCTGATTTGAAGGCAAGATCCTTTCCCTTTGATTCAATCTCCGCACGGAAGGAGGCATCCTTTACGAAATTTCGTCCGGTGGACGGATTCGAAACGGAGACCTTTCTTGCTTCCAAAAAACCATTTCCAAGGAGAGATTCCTGAGCGTCTATAATTCCCTCAAACGTCGCCTGTTGGATATCTCCTTTGACAGTGTAAGGAAGGCTTAGCGATTTTGGTAGCGAATTGGACAAAAGACTAAGGTCAATGCCATCTGCTATAACCTTCGCCTTTATCGGGAAAGGGTTTTGTGAAGCCCTGCCGCCAGCAGCCAGTCTTATTTTCCCTCCGGAGAACTCCACCTGGGAAATGTTCAAAGAAAAATTCTGTTCGTCAAAGCTTCCATTCCCAGAAACATGATTAAAGGTAATCCCCTGGAGCATAATATTTCCCGCAGAAAAACGGAATTCACCTGAGATGGTTTTACTGTTTGTCTGTAAGCCCAAATAAAGATCTCCTTGCTTGAACACAGCTTCCCGTTCCTGGTACGCGGCATTCACACCCTTTAATTCCACCCCATAATCGTTCCCAGTCTGGCGCATTATTATTCCTAAATGTTCTGCAGACGACTTTAAACCTTCTGTTTCAAACGTGAGGTTTTTGATGGTGACCTCAGGTTTCTGATAATCGATGCTGTAGCTGCTCCTAAACCAGGGGATAAAACGATCAGCAAATCGTATCTCCCTTATTTCGAGGGAGTTTTTTCCAGAGAAGTTCTCACCTTTCATCATACCTTCTATCATCACAGTACTTTGACCCAGAGAAACTTTCCTGCCCCCGTCCAGCCTAATTTCAAGCGGAGAAAGGCTGAGAAAAGAGGTGGTCTTCATCTGCCTTTGGCTGCCTTCAATCGATGTCGATAGCCTTGTATCGACAGGACTGCCGGTGAGATATTCTCCAGCTTTTACAATCCTTGCGGAGACTTCCCCCTGGATCGAAATTTCTCTATCCGATGAGAATCTGAGATCGGCGTTTATCTTTTCCATGGTTACCTGGCGTGATTCAATGGATCCCTCTCTGAGCCGGAAATCACCTGAAACGTTCGGCACCTTCGTTTCAAGATTTCCTGTGAGGCGCAGATTGTTTGAGGCCAGGATGCCACTCACTTTAAAATCTTTCATGAAATTGAGCCCGGAAAGATCAAGCCCGTCAATTTTGACCTCAGCACGGTAAGAAGGATTTTGTTTCAGGTCTTCCACTGTTCCGTTTAGTGTAGCTGTGGAAGCACCGTTGATAAATAAGGAGGCAGCCTGGATGTCTAAGGAGTAATCGCGGAGGCTAAGCATGGCAGTCGTGCGCAGACGTATACCCTTTATGTCTTTAGAAAATAGGAAAAATCCAACTTTCCTTAACCGGAGGTCTGATGTAATATGAAAACCTATTTCTGTGTCGCCTTCCGCGTGCAAAACAATATCCATCCGTGTTTTCTCAGTATCGATCTTGTATGCCTCGATCAATTTTCTGAAAGCGGAGAGAGTGAAATCTTTAGAAGATAGGGAAAGGTTGAATTTCTTTGGCATATCGTTGAGATATACCCACCCGTCTATACCTATTCTGTTGCCCGTATAGATAAGAGTCCCTTTGATCTTTGTCCTGGTATCTGAATGAGATGACAAGTCTTCAAGACGAAGGTTGATGTGGTCGCTTCTGTACTTCTCATCCCCATTAAAGTGGAAGATACCCGATTCTATTCTGAATTCGTCAACCTGATAACGAGTTGTGGATTTTTGAGACAAAAGACGCATCAGAGCATCTGAAATATTCAATCTGCCCTTATCATCCTTCAATAAGGTGAGCTCAGGTGAATAGAGAATAATTTTTTTGAACGACAGGTTGCCCTTAAGGAGCTTGCCAAGCCGGATGTCAATACGAATCCTTTTTATCCGGAGAAGCTGTCCCGGAGAAAAGATTCCCGGATTTTTGATTGTAATGTCATAAAAATTTAATGCGGCCGGGATGCTGATCGCGATATCTGCGACATGGACTTCCTGCCCCATCATTGACGTAGCCTTTTCAGAAGCCTTTAGAATAAGTATTTTCTTCAGATCGCGGTAACGCAAATAAGCGAAGAGGGAAACAAGGATAAGAGCTGTGATGAGGATCCGGAAGGCTATCTTGCGGGTTCGTCTCCTATCAACTCGCATAATTTATTTATACCTCAAAATGGGGACGAAATACAGGTTGTATGAATCATTAGCGGAATCATGGATAAGGGTTAGCTGAAGAGCTCGAGGAGACTACTGAAGTGTTGGGCAACCCTATCCCAGGGCTGCTATTCGGGATCCGGAACTCCGCAATTTCTGGAGCCTATTTTTTTTCCCGCGAAGCTTCATTCTAAGGAATCGATTCGCAATGGATCCCATCTCTAAAGGCTTGAGGGGGCGGGTGACGACCTCCACTTTATTCCTACGGATGGCTGCAAAAATAGATTCAAGATTTTTCTCTGCATAAATCAATGAATAGGTGGTTCCCAGCTGAGAGAGGAAGTGAGCGTCCGAGTTTCCGACCAATGGGAATCCAAATGATTGGCAGACCTCTAAAGCCCTTTGGTTGAAGTTGATCATTGAGGAATAGAAATGGCAATATTCGAGTGCGTCGAAGAGGTTCAGGTGTTTCAAAAGGTATCCATTTAAAGAATAGATTCCAGGGAAATAGGGGTGTGGAGCAACGATCAAGGTTTCCTGACGACATAGTTTTGAAAGGGAGAGAAAATCTGAACACATTCGATGTGGGGGAGGGTTCAAAACAAGGACATGACGTCTCTGAATCGTCATCTCTACACCAGGGATGAGGAGGATACCCCTTTCCCGAGCGTAGGATAGAAGGTCGTGATTGAAGGTCATCTGGTGATGATTGGTGATCGAAATCACGTCAAAATTTTCATCGGCAGCTTTTGAAATAAGCTCTTTGGCTGTGTGTCGGACGCGGTCGAGGGGATCTTCAGCCGTGTGAAGATGTAAGTCAGCCTTAAGGGGTCTCGATCTTTTCATTTTCATAACAGACTCTTTCACCATCTTTTCATTCCAAGAAGAATATTACAAAAAATAAATAATTTATAAGACTTTGTAACCCCTATGTCAACTCGGGAAAATGCGATTGAGAAGAATGGGCTTATGAGATGACCAACAATACACAAGGCCTAAGGCGGGAAAGTTCATTGGAGTTGGTCAGGTAGCCATCGGGATAATAAATCCGTCATCAACCCCTTTGGGCCCAGATACTTCAAGATACACTATGTCTTTTTCTTTCAATTCTTCTGCAATATGATTTACGCAACATTTTCCGCAAAGGGAGACGGGTTTTGGATTTCTTGGTAAAAGTGTTTCGCAAAAACCCTTCCTCAAGACACTTCCAAAATTATGGGCTGTAAGACCTTTGGATTCGACCCATAAGAAATTTGCCTTCTGACCACAGCCACGGCACAGGGTGTCCATCCTCAATAAATAGGCTCTTGTATCATCATCCATCTTTGATTCCTTGAAAGATTCACCCCATTCCTTGTTAGAGTGAAAAACATAGCACGGCGGCCCGGGAGCAGGTTGAATGACTACTGCCCGCCCAGAAAAAGTGGCATAGTCATTTTTAAGCTGTGAGACCAAACATTTTATGCACATGGATTTTATGTTCTTAATCTTTTCCTCCGCATTTTCGGAATAACCATATTTTGATTCAGCTCCGCATACTGAACATCGTTTGGCAGAGGGCAACTTCTTTTTTCGGAAGAAAAAGGAGCGGATGAGCCATACAAGAACAATGCAACCCAGGACAATAAGGAAGAACTTCATAGCTTTCTCTTTATCTTTTGCCGCTATTTTTCACTTTGCTTCGCTTCACGGAGGATAGAGATAGCATCCCGTATAGACTGAGAGTCTCTCACACGGTGAAGTATTGTGAAATTAAGGAATAGGTTTCCGACCCCGATCGCTCCCCGAGTCATGTAACGGTACTCTTCCGGGTTGGGAGCTTTATCTGTGATGGAAAAGTAATAGCCGGCATCGTTCACACCTTTTATCTGCTGTAATACGATTTTACCTTCGGCTGCATTCGCTAGAAGCTTCTGGCCATCTTTTTCGACGAAGGTTTGTACCTTATCCTGGCTGTTAAAGTCTTGGTCTCCTGTTTTGCCCCATAGCACGGTAATCATGACTTGGAAATCATTCCCCTTTGCAGGATTGAATATAATGGTCGGAGGCATGTTCTCTCGAGGTTTATGGACTTCGCCTTTCCAGGGAACGGGGACATTCAACTCAAGCGCTCCATGTCCCGGAATGGGATATTTTCTGATTGCCTTCTGCCCAGCTGCTGAAACGATGCTCGCGATAAGAAGTGTCACAAGCAGGGTCATGACAAAAACCAATTTGATGATTTTTCGTGTAATGTTCATGGAACGCCCCCTTTTTTAATCCCTTTCTTGAGAGGAAGAACAATAAATTATAATAACATTTTTTCCAAGCACATTCCCCAGAAATTTTGGACAAAATTTGTCACTCCCGGTACAAAATATGTTAACAAATTTTCATTTCAAAAAAATTTATTTGTTATTCAAACTTAATAAAAATTCTATGATATTAAATTGTTAAGAGATTTTAACCACTTTTTTGATACACTCCCAAATTTGGCACTAAATATGCTAATAACAAGAAAAGTTAGATATCGACTATGCCCGTGAAGCCGTTTGTCTGTTCAGTTTGAATAAACAGTAGACTGATTTAGCTCGGGGATATAACGCTGGAAAAATGACGATTCTTGGTTTAGATCTCATTTCACATTTGCGGAAGTCCCGTCCTAAACAAATACCCGAGCGCCCCCATTTGTTTATGACTGGTCTCAATCAAAAGGTTTTTCTTGATCAGTGGGGTGAACCGGAAGCTCAGGTTAGCCTCAACCAACTCGGCAAATTGAGTAAACTTGGAACAATGTTCTTAATTACCGATCCTACCGAAGAAGCTCATATTTCTGTTTGGATTTACAAAAAGAAGAATAGCATTCTGCTTTTTACAAAGGAGAAACTGGTTTCTCATTTTAGTTTCAGAAAATTCAAATATGAGCTAGAGCAACCAGAGTAAGGATAAGAGAACCATCCTCGAACAGCCTTCCGAAATCACGCAATCAGATTTCTGTTAAGTGATAACGCAAGACTTGGTCCATAATCCCATTTCCGCAACGCGGCGGCGTTCTTTCAGCAGAATGAATCTTACTGGATTACGCCCTCTTCTCTGAATTTCGCGATATCCTCCCTTTCATAGCCAAGCCCTAACAAGATTTCTTCCGTATGTTGTCCCAATGTCGGGGCCTCCCGTTGCCACGATGCCGGAGTCTCGCTGAAGTCCCAGGGAAAGCCAACCATCTTCATTCTCCCCCAGGACGGATGCTGGACATCGATGAAGTATTGATTGGCCAGGGCTTGCGGGTCATTGGATACCTCTAGGGGCGTTTGGATGGGGGTAAAGATACAGGCCTCTTCCGTAAGAATCTTCATCCATTGATCTCTGGTTTTGATGGCAAACTGCCGATCCAGGATGGCGACCAGCTCTTTAGCGTTTTGCCCCCTCGCTTCAATACTATTAAATCTTGGGTCGTGGAGTAATTCCTGGATACCGAGTGCCTTACAGATTCTTGGCCAGTATCTATCCGGATCGAGGTGGGCAATAGCAATCCATTTATCATCCTTGCACCGATAGTGATTATACAAAGGGTTCCCTGCCGTTGCTCTGATTTCCCTGGGGAATTCTTGGCCGAGTATTGCCGGGGCTGCCATGATAAACCCAAGCATGGCAATCAGGCTTCCCATCAAGGAAGTATCGACCACTTGGCCCTTGCCTGTCTTCTCCCGGGCGTAAAGGGCGGCGGTGACTCCCCAGGCACACATCAGTCCGCCGATTTCGTCCCCGATTCCGGGAAGGATTTGACTTGGAGGAGTTCCCCGTTCGCCACAGGACATCATC